>Ga0210397_10000029_pt1 | contig 163858 bp, 142 predicted proteins | sample IncBWH2OmetaG_FD_160126 | JGI IMG/M metagenome (GOLD analysis project Ga0210397, IMG submission 160126) | Forest soil microbial communities from Barre Woods Harvard Forest LTER site, Petersham, Massachusetts, United States - Inc-BW-H-2-O ... | reverse complement strand
ATCGCGCTCGATCAAGTGGGCTGAGAAGCAAGAAAAAGTCCGGCCGAAGGAGATGTGTTTTTTCTTGACTTCCCCTTTTATAGAACTAATCGGGAGTTGACCGGGCAAGCAAATCGGACTCTGGAATTTGAGAATAGAATCCTAGACCACTATTGTTCGGACCGCGATGGTTTATTCATCGCGTCAAACGCTGCGAGCGCCTCTTCTGGCCGGGCGCGGACCACGAAATCTTCCGTAAGATTCACCCAGCGCACCTTCCCCGACGGATCGATAAGGAATTCCGCTGGTCGCGAGATGTCTGCACCGTCGCGCCGGCCGTGAAGGTGCACCAGATCCCACCTCCGAATCACGTCCTCCTGTGCATCCGAAAGAATCGGAAACGTGTAGCCCTGCGACCGACGCAGGTTTTCGGAATCCTCGGGAGAATCCACACTGATGGCCATCACTCGAATTTTCCTTGCATCGAATTCCGGCAGCGCCTGCTCGAAACTCCGTAACTCGGAGTTGCAGAAAGGTCACCAATATCCACGGTAGAAAATCAAAATCACGCCGGCTGCCTTGGCCGCGCTCGTCGCGGCGCGGGTTGTACTCTCTGGAGTGAACGGAGAATTCAACGCACCCGTTAAACTCACTGGGTTGTTCTGCGAATCCGGCAGCGTAAAATCCGGAGCCGTCTGGCCTACCTGCGGCGCGCCGTACGAAGCGGGTAGCACATGCCGCGCGCCGATAAAAATGCCGTAGAGGAAAAATCCGCTGAATGCCAACGCTAGCACCGCGAGGACACTGCCGAAAATTTTGCCGCGAAACAGGTCCGAATGCCGGAATGCGCGCACAAGCCCCAAGGCAAGCAGCACCAACCCGAGCGCGATCATCGGCAGGTTCGCCCACGGAAAATCGCGAAGCGCCGGGAAGCGAACGAAGAACAGCGGATAGCTAATCACTCCCAGGAAAACCAGCGACGCGCCGGTCCACACTGCCCAGTTCCAGTTTCGTTTCATCGCTAACGCGTCTCCCCAATCCACTCCAAGTACGACTTCCAATCTGCCTGCCCGGGAGCGCGGATTTGAAACTTGTGCCCCTGAGTCTAGCCGAAAATACTATTTCGTGAGAAGTTTTTCGCGGGCGCGGTCGAGTGCTCCCACTCGTGGTTGGGTTCTTCGAGGGAGCGGATGGAGACGTAGCCGTTCTACCAAAACCCTTAATCCTCAATCCTGCAGGCACAGAAGGCCAGTCCTGGTAAACGCACTTATCCGAACCTGACCCGCTACCTTTTCCGGGCATGTCGCGTGCACCCTATCGCGAAGTTGACTCTGCATTCTTCCCGGCACTCCGTATTATCTTTCCTCTCTGTCCAGTGTCGCCGCTGATCTCCAGGAGAAAACACCATTTACAGGCTTTCCAGTTGAACACATTGTCGCTCAACTGCCTCTCTCATCACCGTGCACGCACCGGTATGATATCCTCTGGATGTCGGCTCTTGGCGGGCTGCTTTCGAAGCCATCCTTTCACCGCACCGCCTCATCTTCTTGAATGGAGCCGCGCTCCCCTGGGGGAAGTTGGGGAGTTCATCGATCAGGGGAGGGTTCGGACAAGCATGTCTACACTCGCAGAAATTCCACCGGTAAAGCACAAGCGCGAAGTCATCGACCAGGCGGTCATTCGCTTCGCGGGCGACTCCGGCGACGGCATGCAGATCACCGGCAACCAGTTCACAAATACCGCTGCGCTCTACGGCAACGACATCGCTACCTTCCCGGACTACCCCGCCGAGATTCGCGCCCCTGCGGGAACCATTCCCGGTGTCAGCGGATTCCAGTTGCACTTCTCTTCGAACGAAGTACACACGCCGGGCGACGCCATCGACGTGCTGATCGCCATGAACCCGGCCGCCTTGAAGGTCAACGTAGCCGACCTGAAAGCCAACGGCATCCTGATCGTCAACAGCGACAGCTTCACGGAAAACGATCTCCGCAAGGCGCAGGTGACTTCGAATGCGCTGGAAGATCATTCGCTGGACAAGTTCCGGCTCTTCCCCGTGGAGCTCGAACGGCTGACACGGCGTTCGCTGGAGCATCTCGGCCTCGACGCAAAGTCCATGGATCGCTGCAAAAACTTCTTCGCCCTGGGCATGTGCTACTGGCTCTACAACCGCTCGATGGAGCCGACCGTTCGCTGGATCGAAGACAAGTTCAAAAATAAGCCGCTGCTTATCGAGGCCAATAAGCTCGCGCTCAAAGGCGGCTACTCGTACTGCGAAGCGACGGAAGCGTTTCAGATCAGTTATGAAATTCCGCCGGCCCAGCTCACGCCAGGTTTGTATCGCAGCATGAGCGGCAATCAGGCGCTGGCGCTGGGGTTTGTGACCGCGTCGCAGAAATCTGGTCTCACACTTTTCCAGGGCAGTTACCCGATCACTCCCGCTTCGGACATTTTGCACGAGCTCTCCCAGTACAAAGACTTCGGCGTGATGACCTTCCAGGCCGAAGATGAAATCGCCGCGGTGACGTCGGCCATCGGCGCTGCCTATGCCGGTGCGCTGGCCATCACCACCACCTCCGGCCCGGGAATGGCTCTGAAGACGGAAGCCATGGGACTTGCAGTGGCCGTGGAGATTCCACTCGTCATTTGCGACATCCAGCGTGGTGGGCCCTCGACTGGCTTGCCGACGAAGACGGAGCAGGCTGATTTATTGCAAGCCCTCTTTGGCCGCAACTCGGAAGCGCCAATTCCCGTGCTCGCCGCCTCGACTCCCGCGGATTGCTTCTGGGTCGCTATCGAAGCGAGCCGCATCGCGATTAAGTACATGGTGCCGGTCATCATTCTTTCCGACGGTTACCTGGCTAACGGCGCGGAACCTTGGAGAATTCCGGAGTTGAGTGACATTCCGGATTTTCCCGTGACATTTGCGACCGATCCCATCGGCTTCCAACCCTACCGCCGCGACCCGCAGACTCTCGCACGGCCATGGGCCGTTCCCGGAACGGCCGGACTCGAACATCGCATCGGCGGCCTTGAGAAGCAGGACCCCACCGGGAATATCAATTACGAACCGCTAAACCACGAAAACATGGTGCGCATCCGCGCCGCGAAGGTTGCGGCGGTCGCGCAGGAAATCCCGAATGAACTGCCGGCCGGTGATCCGGAAGGCGATTTGTTGATTGTGGGCTGGGGCTCGACGGCCGGATCCATCACCTCCGCGCTCAAGGCCCAGCGCGCCAAGGGCCGGAAAATCGGCCATTTGCACCTGCGTTATCTCAACCCGCTCCCTTCAAATCTGGGCGACATTTTCAAACGCTATAAGAGAATCCTCGTCCCCGAGCTCAACATGGGCCAGCTCCTCTGGGTTCTGCGCGCGAAGTATCTCGTAGACGCCGTGGGCCTCAACAAAATTCAGGGCCGCCCGTTCAAGCAAGCCGAACTCGAACAAAAAATCGAAGAGATGTTGGGCCTCTAGGAGAATCGAACATGGGAACAGCAACGCTGCCGCCGCCTCTGACGAAAAAGGACTTTCAGACCGACCAGGAAGTCCGCTGGTGCCCGGGATGCGGCGACTACGCGATTCTCTCCGCGGTCCAGGCCGTTTTCCCCGAGCTCGGCATCAAACGCGAAAATTTCGTAATCGTTTCCGGCATCGGCTGTTCCAGCCGCTTCCCCTATTACATGAACACTTTTGGCTTCCACACCATCCACGGCCGCGCACCCGCGGTGGCCACCGGCATCAAAGCCATTCGTCCTGAGCTGGAAGTCTGGGTCGCCACCGGCGATGGAGATGCACTTTCGATCGGCGGCAACCACACCATCCACATGCTCCGCAGGAATGTCGGTATCAAGGTGCTGCTGTTTAACAACAAAATCTACGGACTTACGAAAGGCCAGTACTCGCCGACTTCGGAGCTCAACAAGAAAGCCAAATCGACGCCGTTTGGCTCTTTGGACCGGCCGTTCAATCCCGTTTCGCTGGCGATCGGATCCGAGGCCACGTTTGTAGCGCGCTCCGTTGACGTTTTTCAGGGCCACCTGAAAGATACTCTGAAGCACGCAGCCGCGCACAAGGGTTCCGCTTACGTCGAAATTCTGCAGAACTGCAATATCTTTAACGACGGCGCGTGGTTCTCACTCACCGACCGCGACGCCCGCAGCGAGCACGTCCTCCAGCTCGAACACGGCAAGCCCCTCGTCTTCGGAAAGAACCGTGACAAAGGGATTCGTCGCAAGCCGGATGGCGACTTCGAAGTTGTGCAACTTGGAAACGGCATCACCGAGTCTGACCTGGTCGTTCACGATATGCACCACCCCCGGCCTTCCTACGCTTTCCAGCTTTCGCACATGGAGCACATGACGGATTTCCCCACGCCCATCGGCGTTTTCCGCGCCTGGGGCAACGTGCCGCGCTACGAAGACGTAATGAATCAGCAGGTCCAGAATGTCATCGCCAAACGCGGCCGCGGCGACTTGAGCAAGCTTTTGCGTGCCGGCGACACCTGGGAAGTGAAGTAGCTTTCTATCCGGCCACGAATCAGGTTCTGCGAGAATTTGGAAGGGCACCACCACCGACAGGGCGTGGCGCTTTTTCTTTTGCCAGCGTGATTTCTTCCCCCGAGGCCTTCGTAACTTATCTGCTGTAACCGACGCGACGCCTCCTCTGTCCCGTAAGTCCTTTAATTTCAATTCCCCAAGAACAATCTGCCGCGACATTGTGCGACATACCGCCCCTCCCCGCACCTTGGCGTTCCTTGTCGCTTGAGCTTCCTTTCGGCACTGCGTAGGGTCATCTCACCGGACGAAAAATTCCGGAAAACTATGAGGCCTGCGCAATGTTCTACAAATACCTACATGTGACTTTCGTAGGAGTCGTCGCGACGCTGCTGGACTCCATCGTCGTCGCGGAGCTTGCCGGTTACTGGCTGCACCGCCTGCTGCATAGCGACAAAATCCCAGCCCTCAGCCGAGGCCATTTGATCCACCATTTTCTGATCTATGGCCCCCAGCAACCCATGCGCGCCGTGGATTATCACGATGCGACCGACAGCCGCTTCTCGGTGGGCAATGTCGGGCTCGAATGGCTGGCGCCATCCGCGATTATTCTCTTCTTCTGCTGGGGAGTGATGGCGTTGCTCGGCGTTCCGCTGGTATATCAGGCTCTCGCGCTCTGCACGCTGCTTGCCTGGCCCATCCTGATGTTCAGCTACCTGCACGACCGTATGCACATCGAGGATTTCTGGATGACCAGGGTTCCACTTCTGCGAACTTGGTTCTTGAAGGCGCGAAGGATGCACGATATCCATCACCGGAGCGTGGACCCGCAGGGTTTAATGGACACCAACTTCGGCATCGGCTTCTACTTCTTCGACCGCTGCTTCCGGACCATGGCGAAGCGCCATCGGCCTTTCAATTGGAAAGGCTACCGGACGGCGCTGAAACGATATGGACTGGATGAGCCGGAACTTCTTTCGCTGGAGGGCTGCAGTAAATCGCTTTTTCAAAAACGGGCCCCCAGGTAATCGCGCATGCTCGATTCTTCAGAAACTCCTCTCAAATTAAATTGTGAAACCTCCGCCGTTCTGTTACATCCAATAGAGGCAACCGCGGAGTATCCCGGTCATGGAAGATGCTTCAAAACTCGCAGGTTTCGCCCTCATGGGCGATGCCGACCCTGTACCCCAGAGTCTCTTTCTCTCGCATCCGGAGCAGGCCAAAACGCTTCTGCTCTTGTATGAGGTGAGTCGTGAGCTTACTTCCATCCTCGAGCGAGAAGAGCTTCTCCTCCGTGTGGCACAGCGCGTCAAGAAGTTGGTCAACTACCAAACTTTCAGCGTCATGCTCTGGAACGAGCAGACGCAGCTCCTGGAAAGCGTATTTGCCATGCGCAGCGACGAATCCATTCCCGTTCGTCTTCAGTTGCCGCTCCATCAAGGCTTGACGGGCACCGCGGCGGGCCAACGCCGTGCCCTGCGGATCAACGACGTCCGGGATGATCCGCGCTACATCCTCTGCGAATCGGGTGTGGAAGCGCGTTCCGAGCTCGTCATTCCTCTTTTTTTGCGGGATCGTCTCATCGGCGTCATGGACCTGGAGAGCACTGTTCCACACGCCTTCACCGCGGAACATGAACGCATGCTCGTCACCCTGGGCTCTTATGTGGCGATCGCGCTGGAAAACGCCCGTCTCTACAAGGAGGCGCGCGAAAGTGAGCAGCGGCTCCGCAACGAACTCGACACCGCACGGGAAATCCAGCGGCAGCTTCTACCGACCGGCGCGCGCGAAATTCCGGGCCTCGATCTCGCGGCCGCGTACGTCCCCGCGCGCGAACTGGGCGGGGATTTTTACGATTTTCTTCCCTATGGCAAAGGCCGGCTGGCGTTCGCGCTCGGCGATGTCTCCGGTAAAGGAACCGCGGCGGCGCTCTATGCTTCGCTGGCCATCGGCACCGTTCGCGAAATCGTCGTGGATCACAACGGCGCGCCGGCGGAGATGCTCGCGCTCCTGAACCAGCGCCTTCTCGGCGCGCGGCTCGACTCGCGCTTCATCGCCATGCTGTTCGCCGTCTACGATGCGCCGACACGTCGGCTTACGCTTTCGAATGCCGGCGGGCCCTATCCCCTTCTCGTTCGCGATGGCGTGGTTCAGCCGATCCGTTTGGAAGGAGTGCCGCTCGGCCTGCTCCCGGGAACTGACTACGACGAGATGACCATTGACCTGCAACCGGGAGACGTTGCGCTCTTCGCTTCGGATGGCATTCTTGAATCGGAGAATGCCGATAAGGAGGAGTTTGGGCCCGAACGTCTCGCAGAGGTTCTCGCAGGGCTTTCTCCTGAAGACTCCGCGGGCACCATCGCGGAACATATTCTTCGGGCTACCGACCTTCATGGCGGCGTTGGAAATCCGCCGCACGACGATCGTACTTTGCTCGTCCTCCGTGTGACGGACGAATCGGCTTCCGACTTTTCGAAACTTCCGATTATCTATTGAAACTTGCGCTTTTGCTTTGCTTAGAGCTGAAGAGGAGCTTTCTCCTCTCCAACTATTAATGTGCTTCTACGGTGCCGGAAGGAACGACGTTGGCCTGCAGAACGCCCGGGTTCTTTAGCACTGGGAGCCACCTCTCCCTCAGTGCCGCAAACTCCGGCATGTTTTTCTTCGAAACGGGATCGGATGGCGGCAGTCCCAGCTTCTCAAAGTTCTTGTATTGCCCTTTCTCCATGATGCGGAAGTCGAGGTGCGGTCCCGTGGATAGCCCAGTGCTCCCTACCAGGCCGATGGTCTTCCCGATTTCGACGTGTTCCCCCGTATGCACGAACATGCGCGACAAATGGAGGTACATCGTCTCATATCCGTTGGAGTGCGCGATCTGCACCATGTTGCCCTCGCCGCCCTTCCGGCCGGCAAACACCACTCGGCCGCTTCCAATGGTCTGCACGGGTGTCCCCACCGGCGCGCCGTAATCCGTCCCCATGTGCGGGCGATAGATCTTCAGAATCGGATGGAAGCGTGCCTTGCTAAAGTGCGAAGTCACGGGCGCTCCGAATTTCAGTGGCGAGTGGAGAAAGGCCTTCTGCAAAGACTTTCCATCGGCCGAGTAATACGCAGGCCGTCCGGTTGGATCGTGAAAGAGCAAAGCCTGGTATTTTTTCCCCGCGTTTTCGTATTCGGCGGCGAGAATCCTTCCGTAACCGGCAGTCTGCCCGTTGGCATATTTTTTCTTTTCCAGCACCATGCTGAATGTGTCGCCCTTGCGTGGGTCCGTGTAGAAATCTAGGTCATATGCGAAAATCTGCGCCAGGCGCATCGCTAACTCGGCCGATTCACCCGCATCTTCCACGGCATTGAACAGTGAATCGTCCACGCGGCCGGCGACTGCATCTATTTCCGTTTTCGAAGGGATTTCTTTGATCTGCGCCGTGAATCCGCTGTCCTCCGGAACGATTTTCAGCATGCGGTCGGGATCGATCTTGTAGTCGATCTCCCGCAGCGTGCCTTCCACCGAGCGCCCCACGGTAATCATGTTGCCCGCGCGCACCTGGCGCAGATTAAAGGTGCGTTGGGCTGCCGCGGAGGCGTTCGCCGCTTCTTCCGGGCTCAAGCCGAATTTCTGGAGGGCCGCGACGAAATTTTCTCCCGCTGGAACTTTCTTCTCCGTGGGGAGGATCACTTCTTCGCGGATGCGGGCCGCCTCTTCCTTGGCCAGCTTTACCTGGCGCTCGAATTCCGCGGTTGTGGCCAGCCTCTGCTTGAAGGCGTATCCAAGAGCGGCAGCGCCGGTGGCGCATACCAACATCAGCACTAGTAAGAAACTCCGTTTCACATTTCCCCCAAGCCACTCGCCGCTAGGATTCGACGGCGACCCACTCGCCGGAACAGCGTGCACTGCCACAGTAGCGCACGTATCTCTTGTGGCTCAACAGCTGGTTTGGGTCAAACACCATTCGCGGAGGCTGCGCTCAATTGTTCAATGAGCTGTATCTGCGGGTGCCAGCCCCATGCGGCGCCGAAATAAGCAAACCATCGTTGAGAAGTGCCCGTGCAAAACAAAAAACGCTGAGGAGCCTATCCTCAGCGCAATTCGTTCCACGCCAAAATTCAAGTTGTCTTAGTTTCCGCTCTTCAGCGCAACAGTGTGTTCGGGCTCGGCGAAATAGTTCTGCTCGCGCAATTTACGGTAAATGCGTCCTGCAACCACAGCCGCCGTAGGCCCCTTTACGCTGCGGGTATTCCCGCGCAGAAGGACAGCCAGCGCGATCCTCGGATGCGCTTCGTCCGCATAAGTCAGGAACCAGCCGATTTTCGACGGCGTGGTGTGGTCGTCGCAAGTACCGGTCTTGCCCAGCGGCAGTTCATCGCCGCCGCGATCAAAACTCGATTTTCCCGTACCGTACAAAACCGCAGCCAGCAATCCTTCGCGGATTTCCGGAAGGATCTGCGCGATGTTCAATTCGCGCTTCACGCGCGGCGTGAAGTTCAGAACTTCTTCCTCGCTGTGCGGGTATTGCAGGTAGTAAAGCGTCCCGCCATTGGCAAACGCAGCAGCCAGCGACGCCAATTGCAGCGGCGTGACTTGAATCCCTTCGCCGAAGCTGGACATCCGCGCGACTCCGCCATGCTCCGGCGGCGCCACCGGGAAGGATCCAGGGTGCTCGTCCGGCAGATTGTAGCCCGCAAGCTCACCCAGGCCGAGGAGACGGCCATACTTCGAAACCGTATCGAACCCCATGCGCGTGCCGAGCTGCTCAAAAAACTCATTGTTGGAATGCGCCATCGCTTCGGTGAGGTTCATGTACTTGCGGCGGCTCACCTTGAGCATGGTGTCGCGCGTGATGACATTTTCTTCGAGCGCTGCGAGCGCAATCGTCGGCTTGATCGTTGAGCAAGGAATGTAGCCATCGCCAAACGCGATTTTCTGATTGACGACCGTAAGGATGCGCCCCGTGTTCGGATCCACGGCGACCACCGCTCCGTTGTACCGCCCTAGTGCGGCTATGGCAGCCGCACGGACCATCGGATCGTCGTACGTGCCGTCATCAGCTTTCGAGGAATCCGCAAACGTCGGGACGCCGCGATACCGGGAAGATGATTTGTGCGCTCGCGAAGTCACCGCTGCCGCGCCTGGCGCAGCAGGCAGTGGAATGGCGAAGAGTGTCGCCAGCACCGACGCGAGACTTGTTTTTGCGAATTGCTTCAAAATGATTCCCTCTTTCAGAATACCCGCAGGCCCCAAACCTGGCTTGGCCTTCCCTCGCGCCGAATCACGCCCGGGCGAGAGTTTTACCTCACGCAGTCCTCGCGGTCAACAAACATTCAAGACGCTCGTTCGTTGCCGCCAATGACTCCGCACCGCTAAAACGAGAACCCTTGCACACGGCTAACCACCTTCGGCGCCTCTGATTTGATGCAACTTAGCGCCGTCGCGTGCGGCAGATTCTCTACCTGAGAAACACACCCGCTCTCAGGATGAGACACATAGTAGGCTCTTGGGACGCTAAACCGCAATAGACATTCAGGCCCAGTACGAGCCTATGTGCTTTGTTTTGAATAGCTGACCGCCTGGGCAGTTACCTGAACTTGCGCCCAGTGAAGATGGCCGTCCGGGCATGGAAGTGAAGCTTGCCGTTCGCATCATGAAACGGCTGCGTGCCGCTCAAGTCGTGCTCACGGTCCTCTTCGAGCAGCCTGCGAACTTCATCCGCTCTTTCTGCCGGGGCCTTCGTTGTGGCCAGCCAGCGCTCCACCTCCGGGCAAAGATCATCGAACGTCTTCACCGCGTCGGTCTCCAATCCAGCCTCGCGGAAAAGGCGCAGATGCTCACTCATGGGCAGCACTCGCACATGCGAAGGATCGCGCAGATTTTCCCAGTGATCCTGATATTTGGCCCGTTCAGGATGTTCGCTGGCGTATATATCTTCAATCAGAATGGTGCCTCCCCGCCGGCACACGCGCGCCATTTCGCGCACCACTCGCCCGGGCTCCTGCATGTGGTGCAGCGCCAGCCTGCTCACGGCGACATCGAACTGGCCCTCTTCGAAAGGCAGGTTTTGCGCATCCCCAATTCGAAACGACACGTTGGCCACGCCGTTCTGCTTGGTCCGCTCTTCTCCAATCGCCAGCATCGCCGCCGTCAAATCCACACCAATCACTTCCCGCGCCGCCTTCGCAAATGCTTCCGCGATATAACCCGGCCCGGTCGCAATATCCAGGACGCGTTCATTGCCCTTCAAGCGCGCCGACGCCACCAGCCGCCGGATGCGTTCTTCATTCGTAACCCAGGGATTCGAAGCAAACGCCTTCGCCTGTGTGGTAAACGACTCGCGAACAACTTCATTGTGGCTCGACACTATTCCCTCACCTGACTACCACAGAAAAGTTTACCAGCAGGTTCCCGTCGAACAAACATCTCTGATTGCAAGCCGAACTTCCGCGGCGCGGGCGGCAAAAAAACTTTGGCCCTCCTGCGCTTCGCAGAAGGGCCAACCTTCAATCCTCTGAGAATTGGACTTACCGCGTCGGACGCGCCTTGGACGCCTCCGCGCCCGCCGTGGCCGCTGCGGCCTTGATCGGCGGTTTCTCCGCGTGTGCCGCCGCCGCATGGCCATTCGTTCCCGCAGCCGCACTCGAATTGCCGCCGGGCACCGGGATTTCCAGCTTCTTCCGCAACACATTTTCCAGCTTGTCGCGGATGTCCTTGTTTTCCTTCAGGAAAACGCGCGCGTTCTCGCGGCCCTGGCCCATGCGCTCGCCGCCGAAGCTGATCCACGTCCCGCTCTTTTCCAGCACGCCCTTCTCCACGCCGAGGTCAATCAGATCGCCTTCGCGCGAAATTCCTTCGCCATAAACGATATCGAATTCCGCTTCGCGGAATGGCGCGGCCACTTTGTTCTTCACCACTTTTGCCCGCGTGCGCGACCCCACCACCTTGTCGCCTTCCTTGATCGCCTGAATCCGCCGGATATCCACGCGCATCGAAGCATAAAACTTCAGCGCGCGGCCGCCAGTCGTTGTCTCCGGGTTGCCAAACATCACGCCAATCTTTTCGCGAATCTGGTTGATGAAAATGAGGCACGTCCGCGATTTCGAAACGATGCCCGTCAGCTTGCGCAGCGCCTGCGACATCAGCCGCGCCTGCAAGCCCATCTGCGGATCGCCCATGTCGCCTTCCAGTTCCGCCTTGGGCACCAGCGCCGCCACCGAGTCGACGACAACGATATCCACGCCGCCCGAGCGGATCAGCGTTTCCGCGATTTCCAGAGCCTGCTCGCCGTTGTCCGGCTGCGACACCAGCAAATTGTCCACGTCCACGCCCAGCTTGCGCGCGTACACCGGATCGAGCGCGTGCTCCGCGTCAATGAACGCCGCCTGTCCGCCCAGCTTTTGCGCTTCCGCGATCACGTGCAGCGTCAGGGTCGTCTTGCCGCCAGACTCCGGTCCGTAAATCTCGATAACACGCCCGCGCGGAAAGCCGCCCACGCCCAGCGCCGCATCGATCGAAAGGCATCCGCTGGGAATTACGCTGACCGGCACCAGTACGTCCCGGCTGCCCAGCCGCATGATCGCGCCCTTGCCGTGGTCCTTTTCAATCTGCGATATCGCCGCTGCCAGCAATCTGTCTTTTTCTTCTGTCATGTCGCACCTCGGTGGAGGAAATTTGGAATCTGGGCCTGCCCGCTTTAGGCGGGCCTGCGGGGCCGATCGCCCGGGCTTTGCGCCGGGAAAGCGCATTGCCCGTGTTCCAGGAATTTACGAAGTGTGGAATTTACCACTCGATTCACCTTCGCGCCATCCCTTTTTGCCAATCAGCCTCGTACCGCTTGAAACTCGCTTATCGCTGACAACCGTGCTCCGCGTCGTGGTCTCTCAGCCTCATCTGCGCCGCCTGCTCGCGTTCCTCCAACACCATCCGTTCCGGAGGTGTCAGGTGCCGCAACCGCGATACATTCCGTCCCCGATTGCGCGCCTCGGAGAGCTCCTCTTCGAGTCTCTCACGTTCCAGGCAGCTTAGAACACTGCTCGAAAAATCCCGCATGGTGCACCTGTTGAAAACAGCGAGGCCCAAACTACCACCATGGCGAACAAAAAGCAAACAATATTTTTCGCCTTATGTTCGCCTTGTCCGCCTCCGTCACTCGCCGCCAATCCTGACAACTTGCCCAGCTTGGATCGATTTGATGGAGTCGAGGCCATTCTCAAGTCCGGCAAAGCCAGCATGTCGGGCTGTTTGACAATCGTGACCGGTCAGGTAGTTGCGCAGGCCCTCGCTCACGCACTCATCAAGAAGAACCCTCATTCACGCCTTGGCGGATAGAAGCTGCTGGGCTTCTTGAAGCGCCGCGATGGCCATCTCTCGGGAAACGGTGGGGTAGCCTTCGAGGAATTGTTCGAGTGTGTGGCCTCGTTCCAGGGAATCGAAGAGCAGTTGAAGGGGAACTCGCGTCCCGCGAAAGACCGGCGTTCCACTCAGGATATTCGGATTTTTCACGATGACGCTATCCGCGGGACTCATAGCCATCTCTCCTGAGCGCAGTATACCATCACCCTTTACATCATCGTGCAGTACTTGCCCTCGCACGCGATTGTCGAATTTAACGTAGCCAAAGCAGCGGACAATCTTCGAGTGGTTCAAGAGTAGCTGTAAAACCCTCTCCCGCTCTTCCTCCCCAGCCACCCCGCCGCCACATACTTCTTCAACAGCGGACAAGCCCGATACTTCGGATCCCCCAGCCCTTCCTGTAGCACATGCATAATATCCACGCAAACATCCAGCCCAATAAAATCCGCCAGCTCCAGCGGCCCCATCGGATGGTTCATCCCCGTTCTCATCACCGCGTCGACAGCTTCCGCCGTAGCCACGCCTTCCATCACGCAGTACGCCGCTTCATTGATCAGCGGCATCAGCACGCGATTCGAAACAAATCCCGGCGCATCATTCACCGCCACCGGCTTCTTCCCCAGCTTCTCCGCCAGCGTCATCGTCGTTTCAAACGTCGCATCGCTCGTCTGCAGCGCCCGAATCACTTCCACCAGCGCCATCACCGGCACCGGATTCATAAAGTGCATTCCCACAAACCGGTCCGGCCTCTTCGTCAGCGACGCCAGCGTCGTCATCGAAATCGACGAAGTATTGCTCGCAATAATCACGTCCGGCCGCAAAATCCTGTCCGCCTCTCCCAGCACCGCCCTCTTGATCTCAATCTTTTCCGGCACCGCCTCCACCACGAAATCCGCCGCTGCAATCGCCCCCATCTCGGTAACCGCCTGCACGCGCCCCAGAACAGTTCCCTTTTCCGCTTCCGTCAGCTTCCCCTTCTTCACTTCCCGATCCAGATTCTTCCCAATCGTTTCCATCCCCCGGTCCAGAAACCGCTGCTCCACATCCCGCAAAATCACCTTGTACCCCGACCGCGCAAAAACGTGCGCAATCCCATTCCCCATCGTCCCCGCGCCCAGCACCGCCACCGTCTTGATTCCCTCCACGTTCATCTGTTTTCTCCCAAACCCGCCTGCGATCTTAGCTTCGACAATACGAGGCCGATACAATCTTGCTCTCTCTAAACTCAGGAGAGTCGCGCAACTCGCTCCAGAATTGCTTTCGCCCTCTCCAAGTCAGACGAGAGCACGCTAACTTCAAATCCGAACAGTGGCATTCCTGAAGCAGGAAATCGATTGGGAAAAGCCCTGCGGGAATAATTGCCAATTGGTCTGTCGAAGTATGGAACTCTGGCCGCCTTCAGTTCTTCAAGGAGTGACGCGTGCAACGCCAAATTATCTCCCGACCATAACGACAATAAATTGCCCTCGGAGGAAGAGTCGTCGGGAGGTTCATTCGGCGCAGCTTCAACTAGTTCTATATCGCAATCGCTGCATCGCGTGATTCCCTGCCGAAATTCAGCTTTGCGTGATGGACAAAACATTTCCCGTTGGAGCTTACTACATCATTCAGCGCCGGCGGATGCTTTCTGCAGCCGTTTCGAAACGCCATGCAGGGCAAGCCACGCGGCCAGCGTGGCGAACTTTTCGTCCTGTGACCACCGAGCACCAAGCGGCCGCCCCAGCTCCGTAACTCGCCGCAACACATCGGCGGGTTTGACACGAAACCTCCGCCCCGCGACGTCCAACAGCTCTTTGTCTTTGATTGTAAATTCCCCGAGCCCGCATCGAGCACTGGCATGAAGTATCGCCTCGCGGAAAAGCTCCCCATCAGCCGTATGAATCAGCGCATGCGAAGCCAGCACCTTTTCGAGCGCAGGCAGCGGCCTCCCCGAAGCCAGCAGAAGCCCGCAACGTACAAGTTCATACCCTTGCTCTGGCATCTCCCCTTGCAACCTGCGGATCGCGCCCTGGGCCAGCCGTCTCGCTTCCCCTCTCACGCCAGAAATAAATTCGCGCCCCTCAACCGGCGCCATTTTCTTCGCGGTGTGATACGGCTGCCGAAACGCATATGTAAAAGTCGCCACTAGATGCACGCGTTCCCGCGCAAGCACTGAAGGCGCACCTTTCTCCAGGCCGACCGCCACCATCGCCGCCCAACCCGAATGCACGCGAAAGCCAACCGCAGCTTGTTTCACTAGAGCCTCCGCTGCAAACCAAGCCTCCGAAAACCAGCCGTACGCAAACTCACTTCGGCGCAGCGCCTTCCAGAATCTCTCTCACAATCTCCCGCGCCCGTCTCTCATCCCCAGGCTTGACAAATAGATGGGCCGTGCCCCTGACTTCCATCCATCGCCAATGGATCCGACTCTCACGCAAGGAGTCGCTCAACTTCTCCGTAGGTCCTCGCGGATCGCCAGACCAGATCTCCACGGTAGAGTCCTCGGGATACCAGATGTCTGCGACGTCTTCGTCATCGTGCGAGTCGTCTGAAAACTCCGCCCAAGAGGAAGGCGCCGGAAGAGTCAGAACAGCGACGGCTCCCGTCTCCTCATCGGTTCCAAACGCTTCCTTGACGGCAACCTCCGCTTTCCCGAAAAGTGAAAAAGGAACGCTGATCCGAAAGGCGTCGCCGCTCTTAGTGTTGAAAAGCCGGTCCGTGCGCGTCACCGTTCGGTAGGGGACTTCGGCTTCCTCCAGAACCGCGCATAATTCAGAATGCAGTCGTGCATCCTCGCCATGCCAGAACACGCAGAACGGGTCCTCCACCATATCTCCTGGCATCACTCTTGAGGTTGGCGGAAGTTCCTCCTCCTGCGGCGAAGACAGCTCCCGCACAAGCGCCACATGGCACTTCGCACAGGACGAGTACCCCAGCGGATACTTAGCATGACATTGCGGACAGATCATGACGGCGGGAAGTTTACTACAGCCGGAAACGAGGAAACCGCCTACTCCGGCGGGCGGCTTCCACAATCTCCCGCGTTCGAGTTCCGTAGTCCTGCGAATGAAGATTGCTTTGCTTGCTACCGCTTCTTCCCAACTTGCGTGACTCTCGGCGCTGCCAGTGCCCCAATCTCCCCAAACCTTCTTCACGCTACCGCACAAATCCCCTCTTGACATTTCTAGTTTGTATGGCAAACTAGATTGCGTGAAGAGGTCGTCCATGACCAGCTCTCCTGTCTCTCTCGCCGAAACTCGCTCCTGGCACTACTGGTTCGCCGACGGTTTACCCCAGCTACTCATCGGCGTTTCTGCTCTACTCTTCGGCTTCTATTTCCTCTCCACTGGCGCGCCCTCTGCAAGCACGGCAGCATCAATTTTGGCTCTCGTTGCCTTCCTCATCTACCTGTTGCTTATCGTTCGTGCCGCGCAAATCCTGGAATGGCTGAAGGCACGCATCACCTACCCGCGCACCGGCTACGCCGCCTCTCCCTACTTTGCCGCGAGGGACAGCTCTGCTTGCTCCCCCGGCCTGAATTTGACGCCCGTTCAAGACTCCAACGCCCCCGCCATCGCCGAAATAAAGCGCGCCCGCGAAGCCCGCAGCATCCGCCTCTCCCGCACCTACTTCCTCCTTGCCCTCGTTTCTCTCGCCATCTGGTTCGTCCACATCCCTTGGATCTGTGCCCTCACCGGTCTGGTCATGGGCCTCATCCTCTGGATCGGCACTCGCGCCGACAAAAGTGTTCCCCCCCTCGTCATACTCGGTTTTCCGGTTGTCGGCTTCTGCGTCGACACTCTGCAAAGTGACCCGCACGCCCGAGTCGGCTATTTCATCCTCGGCGTGGGCTTCCTGTTCCTTGTCGAAGGCCTCATCTCCCTGCTGCTCTACCTCTGCCGCAATCCGGTCGCGCAATGATCTCACTCTTTTCTTCTTCGGCCGCCTCTGCCGCCGAATCAGCAAAGCGAAGAGCGTTTGAAAACATAGATCCCGCAGGATTGACCAGGATCTTCGCAGGTGCCGCATATGTCCTCTACGGCCTCGTTTTCGCTCTACTTTGGAAGGTTCACCCGCCACTATCGACGCCCAAGGGTCTCCTCGTGGTCTTACTGGCATTGGTTGCGATGCCATACTGTGGCGAGAAGCTCCTCGAGTGGTTGAAAGCTCGCATCGTTTACAGACGCACAGGGTACGTTGCAGTGGCAGCGCCAGCAGGCCTACCAGCGCAGCCATCTTTCTATCGGACCTTTATCTTAATGGTGGCTTTTGTCGCGGTCGCCGCCGGACTCTTTCTTTTCCTGTCCGACTCTAGCAAGTGGATTTTTCTTTTCGCAGGAGGGCAGGCAATAGCTAACAGTTATCGATCCGCCCCTGGGAATTGGATAAAGCTTCTGGCCATTCTGGGTGTGACGCTATTCGCAGTTCTTTTGAATATTACTTTCGCAGAGCGGTTCGGACTGTTTCTGTCGGGCTTGGGAACGGTAAAGATCATTGACGGTGCAATTGCTTTTGTGCTGTACCTTCGGCGTAACCCCGTGGCGAGGATGTCGGAAGAATGACACCCGATCTGCAAGCACTCGCCACCCTCGATCGCATCATCCACGAGCCCGCGCGCCTCATGATCATGACCATTCTCTACGCCGTCACCGAAGCCGACTTCCTCTACCTCCAGCGCGAATGCGGCCTCACCCAGGGCAATCTTTCCAGCCACCTCGCCAAGCTCGAAGAAGCCGGCTACGTCGCCATCTCCAAAACCTTCAAAGGCAAGTACCCCCTGACCATCTGCAGCCTCACCAAAAACGGCCGCGAAGCCTTCGAAGCGTACGTCCGCAAAATGCAATACGTCGCGGGCGCCACCGGCAACGGCACCAATCACTAACCTCCCGCCAAACCCTTTTTCTTGTAGTGGGACACCGGGAATTAAGGACGCGGCCGCCGTGCTCTGTTCACTTTCCGCAGCCTCCGGTTTGACACCTGTTCAATTTTGAACAGACGGGGCCTCGGTCGGCGCTCTAGCATTCACCCCGAACACAAGAGCAAGAAACAGGCCCGCGATGGCCATCGTTGGAATGCCTCCGAGGATGTCATCGCGGGCCTCAGCTTTACAGGGCATGCCACCGGCAGCGGGAATCTCAATGGCCGCAGCCTGGCTGGCCAATCTTCTTCATTTCACGACGATCTGGGCTTCACCTGCCCAGTCATCTATATGGCTATCATTAGGCGCGGCATGAAAGGTTTTCGCGACAATTCGATAACTGCCCGCGTCCTTATAGCTGTGCGACAACCCCCGTCCGCAGTCAGCCCCGATGGGACCCGCTGGTGATCCCGACCCATCGCCCCATTTTATGGAATAGCTGCAGCCCACCCATTTGCTGTACTTGCCTTTGCCGAGGTCGGTCAGATTTTTCGGACCGGTGATTCGCACGGAGCGAGAATCGCCGCCCGCCGCTACAGATAGCTCAGTTTTCTCTGTAGGAACGGCGCACAATATCGGAAATAACGTCAGCAAGGCGCATGCGGACTTGATAAGCATCATGGCCCTTTCCGTAGCTCTTACGTATCGCAGTGCTAATACAAAAGCAAGTCTCTTGATCCAATGTAAGTGCGGGCCGGTTGACCGCGTTTGAGATCGAAACTTCCGCGCTGGTGACCGCGTTTAAATTCCGAGAAACGCCGTTGCGGGCCTTTCCTTGCGGGTCTTGTTTCATGTGCCTCGTTTGCATCCCGGTGAATTTTACCGGGGCAAGGGTGGGGCCTTTGACTCTTCTTTCTCTTGCCCCTGATTTTTAATTTGCCTCCCATTATCATCGTGGTACAATATCTCTGTTGACCACTGCGCCCCGGCCTTGCCGGGGCGTTTCTGTTTTCGGCTCTGTTGTGGCGCAGGCATTCCTGCCTGCGCTTTTTCCCGTCACTAATCCCAAACTCAAACTCTAAGGAGACTTTTATGTCCTCACGCAATAAAGTCGGTCGCTCTGCGGCCACCGGTAAGAATATCCGCTTTGCGGCCGCCCGTAAGAACAACCGCTCTGGGGTCGCGCATAAAAACGACCACGCACCCCTGTGTTTATTCACGTTCTCCGATGGCCGCCGCTGCCGCACCCCGCGCACCGGCAACCTTCCTCACTTCTGCTTCGACCATGCCCAAAAAGAAGCCCGCGGCCGCACCGCCGAAGCCATCGGCAAAGACCTGGCCAACTTCTTTTCCGCCGACTACCTCTCCGCCAACGATCTCAGCGCCGCCCTCGCCCGCCTCATCCCCGCCGTCGTTCGCGGCGATATAAAACCCAGAACCGCCCGCACCATCGCCTACCTCGCCCAAACTCTTCTCCAGACCATCCGCCTCGCCCAGCAGGAATACATCAACGCCTTCGGCACCAACGGCTGGCGCAACGCCATCGCCAATTCGGTCAACGGCAACCACGATTACCTCTTCCCACCCGCCCCCGCCCCCAATCAATCCCCGGCTCAGGCACCCGCAGTGGCCGGACTTCAGACCGGTGCAGTTCCTGCCCCTCAACCCGCCGCGCCGCCAATCTCCACCCCTGTCATCCCGAACCCTATCGCGCCTTTTGCGAATGGAGGAGGGATCTGCTTCTTCTTCCTCCGTCACCCACCAACCCGCTCCCATGCCGCCCCCGACCGCTTCAACGCCTCCTCCCTTAAATGTAGCCGCCGGGCTTCAGCCCGGCCCGCATGTCCAACCAAACCCACAACCCGCCTCCACCCGGCCGTTGAACCCTCCTCAATCGGCGGCACCGCCTGTGAATTGTCATTCCGAGCGCAGCAAGGAATCCGCTTTTTCCTCTGCCCCCGCACCTTCTCCAACCTCACCCCTCTCCGCCCCGCCATCGAACCCGCCTCAACCCCCACCGGTAGGTCACCTCGGAATTCCCGATCCAGTCGGGAGGAGTCAGGCTCTCCCGCTCCCCGTTCGTAGGCGCCTCCATCGAACAATTTAGCCATAGCAAACTCCTTTAGAATCAACACATATACACCATCCCGTATCTATTGATTCTAAACCACTTAATGGAAATCTAAGTCCTTTAGATGCAACACTTGCAGAAAATAGGGGGTGAGGCAGCTTGCTAAGTCCGGACTTATAGCCGTTCAACGCGAATGCCATCTGATCTCTGTTCACTGTTCACTGTTCTCTGATCTCTGATCTCTGCTCCCTGCGTCTTTTCGCCACCCAAGCCCGTATTACCATTAGAATGTCCGCCACGACCTCATGCCTGACCGCAAACCGCTCAGCCACCCTCTTCTCTACGCTGATGGCCGATGAAGCCAAGTCCATCGCCCGCGGCTTGCAGAAGCGCGACCCTGATCTGCTCGATCACCTCATTGAGCTGTATCAATACCGCCTCTTCCGTTACCTGGTCTACATCACCGGAAGCAAGGAGCGCGCCGAGGACTTTTTCCAGGAAACCTGGATCCGCGTCCTCGAGCGCGGCCACCAGTACGACGGCAAATCCAAATTTGAAGCTTGGCTCTTCGCCATCGCCCGCCACCTGGTCATCGACTGGCAGCGTTCCAAGAAAGCGCAGAGCCTGGACTCGCTCACCGATCCCGAGCAGGAACATCCCCTCCAATTCGCCAACGAAAAAGAGCCTTCTCCTCTCCAGCAGGTGTTGAGCCAGGAAAGCGAAGAAAACGTTCAGGCCTCGATGAGCCAGATCCCCGCGATCTATCGCGAAGTTCTCGTCCTCCGCTTCCAGGAAGAATTGCAGATCGAAGAAATGGCCGGCGTCCTCAGCGTTCCCATCTCCACGGTAAAATCGCGCCTCTACCGCGGTCTTGACGCCTTGCGCGGCCGACTTCAGGGAGGCGCCGCATCATGAGCGACAAAATCCACGACCGCGCCGAACAATTGATCGCGCAAGAACGCGTCGAAGGCATCTCGCCTGCCGACCACGATTGGCTCAGCGCACACTTGCAAGACTGCGCGCAATGCGCCAATCACGCGCGCCACACCGAGCACGCCCTGCGCGGGTTGCGCACCATGGCCATTCCCATGCCTACCGGCCTCGCCAGTCGCACACAATTTCGCGTCCAGCTGCGGCTGCAAGAAATGCGCGAACGCGAACCAAAGCGAAGAGCGCTCTGGCTGGCGTGCGTAGTTTCCTGGGCATTCGGCATCGTCAGCGCTCCCTACGTTTGGCGCCTGTTCCAGTGGTTCGGCGAGCGCACCGGAGTTCCTAAATTGGTTTGGGAGGTGGGCTTCGGATTGTGGTGGACCATTCCCGCGCTCTTCTTCGTGATTGTCGTATTCATGGAAAAAATGCGCCAAAGCAGCGAGTCGGAATTAACGCGGAAAAGCAAGTAACTGGAACGAGTGGAGAGAGAGGAAAGGTATGTCGGATTATCAGCAAAAGATTGCGGAATCGTTCAACGAAAGAAAACGTTTGAACCAACTGCGCCGCAGAAAAGAAAAACTCCACTTCTGGAACGAGTTTCGCATCATTCCGCGGTGGCTGGTCGGCCTGGTGATTGTGCTCTATGTGATCGCCGTGGGTGTCGCTCTCAGCGTCAATATTTCGCAGCAGCACAATCCCAACGGAAACGACATGTTTCCGCCGGAGCTCCGCGACAATCCGGCTCTTGCCCAGCTCGCGCTCGCAGGGCTAGTAACACTGATGTCGCTGTTCTTCGCCAGTTTCATTTTCATGCTCGCTTACGTCAATCGCGACGCCAGCCGCCGCGGCATGAATTCCGCCCTTTGGACCATCTTGGTGCTCATCTTCATTCCAACTTGGGGCCTCATCGGTCTGGTCATCTATCTCTTGATGCGCGAGCCCCTGCCCTATCCCTGCCCCGAATGTGCCACCACCGTCAACGCCCGTTTCAACTTCTGCCCCAATTGCAAGTGCAACCTTCACCCCTCCTGCCCCCAATGCAAACGCGAAGTCGGCGAACTCGACAAATTCTGCCCCCACTGCGGCAACGACCTGAAAGCATCATCAGACGCGCTGCTTCCAGCGCAAAGTTCAGTCTAGTCTTCTGGTTTAGGTTTTCTTAAACACGTTCGACGGCGAGGGCGACGGCATTGCCTCCGCCGAGGCAGAGGGCAGCGATTCCGCGCTTGAGGTTGCGGCGCTGCAATTCGTAGAGCAGCGTGACGAGAATGCGCGCGCCGCTCGCGCCGATAGGATGACCGAGCGCAACCGCGCCGCCGTTCACATTTACTTTTTCTGGATTGAGTTTGAGCTGTCGAGTCACCGCAATCGCCGCGACGGCGAACGCTTCATTCAGTTCAACGAGGTCAACATCTTTGTCGCGGTCCCAGCCGGTTTTCGTAAGCAATTTTTCCACGGCTTCCACCGGCGCCATCATCACCCACTTCGGCTCTACGCCGCTCACCGCCTGCGCCACGATGCGCGCAATGGGCTGCTTGCCGAGCCGCAATGCATTTCGCTCGCTGGTCACAATCAGCGCCGCCGCTCCATCATTCGTGCCGGGAGCGTTGCCCGCGGTCACCGTGCCGTCTTTCTTGAATGCCGGCTTCAACTTCGCGAGCGCTTCCAGCGAGGTATCCTCGCGCGGCGATTCATCGTACTTGATCACAATCGCATCGCCTTTTTTCTGCGGCACTTCGATCGGCAGAATCTGTGCTTCAAAAAAACACGATTTCCTCGCGCGTACCGCTCTCTGATGGCTCTCCACCGCGAAGCGGTCCTGCTCCTCCCGCGTGATCCCGTACTTTTCCGCGACCAATTCGCCGGTCATCCCCATGTGAAAATTTTCGTACGCGTCCCACAAACCGTCATTGATCATCGAATCCACAAGTTTTCCATCACCGATGCGGTAGCCCGTGCGCGCCTGCGGCAGCAAATACGGACAATTCGACATGGACTCCATCCCACCCGCCACCACGATCTCCGATTCGCCAAGCTGCACCGCTTGCGCCGCCAGCGCCACAGCTTTCAATCCCGAACCGCAAACTTTGTTAATCGTCATCGCCGCGACGCGCGCATCGCAGCCGCCCTTCAGCGCCGCCTGCCGCGCCGGATTCTGCCCCAGTCCCGCCTGCACCACGTTCCCGAGAATCGCCTCGTCCACTTGCTTACCCTCGAGCCCCGCACGGCGAATCGCTTCCGCGACAATTTTGCCGCCAAGTTCCGGCGCAGAAAATCCCGCAAGCCCGCCCTGAAATTTTCCAATGGGCGTGCGAACCGCGGAAAGAATGACGGGTGTTTCGATGCTCACGGTAAGCCTCCGGAGGACCAGCAAACACCATTATACCGCGATTGAAAAAAGGAGGGTGCGTCGGCGGTAAGAACTCCGAGGGCGAAATGGCTTCCACCCTCGGACAAATCGTTCAGCGCTTAATTCGCAGCAGCTTCGGCTGTTCCCGGCATGCCTTCATCCGCGCTGGGCCCGTAAAGCCCTGGAACAGGTACGCCAAGCAGGCGGAAGTACACCGTGAGCTGCCCGCGGTGATGGTAAAGGTGATTAAGGCACATCCCGCGAAGGCATGCGACCCGCGGCATCGAGAAAATCTTTTGTCCGCCCGCGAGGAGCGTCCACTCCTTCATGATCTCGGCATCGCTGACGCCGGCAAGCGCGGCACGCGCTTCGGCGGCAGCCTTGTCAAACGCCGCGAGCAACTCCTTGCGGTTGGTGATTTTCGGCGGCTCATAGGAAGGCCCGCCAACCGGCGCATAATCCAGCTCGCGCGTATTAATCGTCATGGCAATCCATTCGGGAACCGTGCCCACGTGCGCCGCGAGCCATCCCAGCGTGCCCGACTTCTCGTGCGGCTTCCAATTCCAATTTTCATCCGGACAGCGTTCCAGCGCCTTCCGCGTGCTCTGCATTTCCTGGTCGAATTCCGGCAACATCGATTGTCCAATGGTCATCATAGCCTCCCTTTCAAAATATGAGATTCCGGCGCAATGATACTAGGCGAACAAAAAGCGAATTGTCAAGGACTTCTTCCGACCGCCCGCGAGTCCTACTTCTCCGCTCGCGAACTCTGCCCTGCCTAGTTGCGCGAACCTCCAAATTGGTCACTTTCCTATTGCGGCGGTTCCGGCCACCCGGCTTGACAGTTCGCGGAAACGGAAGAAAATCACGGTATGGCACACCAATTCTCCACTTCGTACGTAAAAGATTCCATCGCTATTTTTCAGTACTACAAGAAACTGGCCGAGCGCGGGATAGCCCAATGCCCGGACGATGCGCTGTTCGCATCGCTCGACGCTGAATCCAATTCCATCGCCATCATCGTCAAACACATGTCGGGAAACATGCGCTCCCGTTGGACCGATTTTCTGACCACCGACGGAGAAAAGCCCGACCGCAACCGCGACACGGAATTCGAGGATGCGCCAAAAACGCGCGCAGAGCTTATGGAAATGTGGGAACGCGGGTGGAAGCTCCTGTTCGGGGCGTTGGAACCACTGAGCGATGCGGATCTGACGCGGACAATTACCATCCGCACCGAACCGCATTCGGTGACGCAGGCGATCAACCGCCAGGTCGCGCACTATTCCTATCATGTGGGGCAAATTGTTTATCTCGCGCGGCACTTCGCGGGAGACAAGTGGCAAACACTCACCGTCCCGAAAAAGAAATCGGTCGAGTTCAACCGGCAAGTCGCCGCCGGCGAGAAGTCTCAACGCTAGCCCCCATTTTTCAAACCTACCCAGCATGATTTCCAGTTCCTTCTAAAATCCGCTACCCTTCTTGAACGATGGCAACGTTGTTTGACATGGAGCCGCCTGGCGAGAGCGGGCTGAAGCTGAATGCGGCACAGAAACGGGCGATCACGCACGGCGAAGGGCCGCTGCTGGTGATTGCCGGCGCGGGAACGGGAAAAACGCGAGTCATTACCGAACGCATACGGCACTTGCTGGAGTCGGATTCGTCGCTGACCGGGGAAAACATCCTGGGCCTGACATTTACAGATAAAGCGGCGGCGGAAATGAAATCCCGTGTGGTGAAGGCGGCGGGGGAGCGAGCCAAAGACGTTACGCTCAAGACTTTTCACGCCTTCTGCGAGTCGTTGCTCAAAGACGTCGATTCCGACCACGTGATGCTCGACAAAGTTGACCACTGGATTCTTCTGCGGCGCAATTTGAACCGCCTCCAACTCGACCGCTACCGGCGGCTGGCCGAGCCCGGCCAGTTCCTGAGCGACTTCATTGAGTTTTTTTCGCGCTGCCAGGATGAACTGGTTTCTTCCAGCGACTATCAACGCTATGCGGAACAGCTCGCCGCCGAACTGGAAGCTGAGCGCGCGCAACTCGACGCGGACACACTTGGCGAACGCGAAGAAACGGTGGCGCGCGAACGGGAAATCGCGCGGGCGTACAAAGCCAGCGAAGAATTGCTGCTAGAGAAAAAACGTTCGTCATTCGGTTCGCTGATCACCGGCGCGGTGGAACTTCTCGAGCGCGAGGCTACCCTTCGCGCCACACAGCAAAACCGTTACCGCTACATTCTGGTGGACGAATTTCAGGACACCAATATCGCGCAACTGCGCCTGCTGGAGCTGCTGGCCGACGAAAGGAAAAACATCTTCGCCGTCGGGGACAACGACCAAGCCATCTATCGCTTCCGCGGCGCGTCTTTCGGCAGCTTCAAACTTTTCCTGGAACGTTTCGCGGGATGGCGCGAAGGCGACGATTCCACGCCGTTCCGTGTCACCCTCACGGAAAACTACCGCTCCACACCGAACATCTTGCGCGTGGCCAGCCAGGTGATCGGCATGAACACGGTAAGCGCGGACTTCCCAAAAAAGGTGCTCACTACCAACCGGGCCGAGGGCGAAAAGATTCGCATCGTGGAACTCGCGGAAATCGAAGACGAAGCCCGCTGGGTGGCCAAGGAAATCGAACGCATCCACCGCGCGGGACGCCGCTGGCGCGATTTCGCCGTGCTTTACCGCGCGCACAATCATCGCGATGCGCTAGTGACGGAGCTGTCGCAGCGCAAGATTCCTTTTGTCATCTCCAGGCTTTCCATCCTGGAGCATCCGCTGGTCAAGGACCTGATCGCCTATCTCCGCCTGATCGCCAAACCGTACGATGACATTGCCGCCGCGCGCGTCCTGGCGGCACCAGCGTGGCGGCTGGCGCCTGCGGATCTGGTGCGCTACGCGGAGCGCGCGCGCAAGAGCCGCAAGAAAATTTACGACGAACTGCAGAACAAGCAGGCAAGCCTGCCGTTCGAACCAGCGGCCAACGACTTGACGGAGCTGCTGAATTTTTTGTCCGAGCAGCGCAAGACCATGCCGCGGCGCACGGCGGCGGAAATTCTGGCCGGCCTACTCGAATGGCTGGAAATCTACGCTCGCGCTTCGGAGCAAGACCGCGCCTACGTGAAACGCTTGCCCGAATTCGTGAAAGCCTGGGAACCGAAGAGCGAGACGCGCGGACTGCCGGAGTTCGTCGAATACCTCGAATATTTCGACCAGGCCGGTGGCATCATTTCCCTGGACGAAGATGTGCCGGGCGACGCGGTTCAATTGATGACCGTTCACGGCGCCAAGGGCCTGGAGTTTTCGCACGTTTTTGTGCTGCGTGTAAACAAGAACAAGTTCCCGCAGCCGGAACGCTCCCACGTGTTTGAATTCCCCGCCCGGCTGATGAAAGAAGGCGCGCCCGAGGAACATTTTCATCATCAGGAGGAGCGCCGGTTGTACTACGTTGCGCTGACGCGCGCGCAGGACCGGCTGACGATCACTTCGCTGGCGGAGAGAAAAGCAAAGGTGCCGCCGTTCATTGAAGACATCCTCATGGATCCGGCCATCAAGCGCCGCGATGTTCTGCAACTGGCTCCCAAGGTTGCGGGGGTGCCGGCCGCCGCGACGGAAGATAAGGACGCGGTAATCCTGCAGAGTCCGCTCTTTGCTCCGCCGGGCGGCTTGCCCAAAATTTTCTCGCGCATCGCCGATTGGGCGGAGACTTTTCACCCGCCGTCGCCGGAACCGCTGCAACTGCATCCTTCCGCGGTGCAGAGCTACCGGACGTGCCCGCAGCGCTACCTGTTCTCCTCCCTTTGGTCTTTACAGGAAGGCCCAAAGGCCACGCTGACTTTTGGGCGCGTGATACACGGCACCATCCGGCGCATGATGGCGGAGTTCAAGAAAGGCAACCGTCTTCCTTTCGACGAAGTGCAGCGGATTTTCGAAACCGAATGGTCCGCGGTGGGCTTCGAAGACGATTATCAGGAAGGGGAATACAAAAAGGACGGGCTGGAACAACTGCGCGTCTTTCACCAAATTGTGTTGGAGCAGCCGCTGCTTGTGCTGGAGCTGGAAAAGAATTTCGAGCTGCCGGTCGAGAATAATGTGGTCTTGAAAGGCCGCATCGACCAGATTAATTCACTGGAACGCGTTGGCCGCTCGGCCACCAAGTCGATCGACGTGGAAATCGTGGATTACAAGACGGGCAAAGCCAAAAAAGACGCGGACGCGAAAAAAGACCTGCAACTGAGCATCTACGCGATTGCCACGAAAGAGATTCTTGAGTGGAATCCCGTGCGCCTGGTTTTCCACTACTTGCTGGATAACCAGCGGCAAGAAACCACTCGCGATGCGAAACAGCTCGATGAGGCGTTGCGCGTGGTCCAGGAAACCGCTGCTGATATTCGCGCGGGCGAATTCTCTGCCAAGCCGGGATTCATCTGCCGCACTTGCGCCTATAAGCCCATCTGTCCGGCGCATGAAGAAACCATAGGCGGCTGAGCCGGCGGGGTCGAGTTCTTCTCATTTCTCTGGAGGTCAAACCAGCGCCAACAGGAGAACGTCCCGTGAATCGAAAAAACTTTTACTTATTTCTTTGCATACTCGGAATCGTGCTCCCGTACTCGCAGTTCATCCCCTGGCTTGTCGAGAACGGCCTGAATGCTCCGCTGTTCTTTCACCAGCTGTTCGCGAACCGCATCAGTGGATTCTTCGTTTGGGACGTTTTGGTTTCGGCCGTGGTCGCCGTCGAGTTTATCCGCTTGGAGGGCAAGCGATGCGGCATGCGGCTTCTATGGCTACCGATCCTGGGAATTTTGTCGGTTGGAGTCTCTTGCGGACTGCCATTGTTTCTATTCTTGCGGGAACGCGCGTTGGAAGAGACGGGAGTGGCAGCGGCAAAGTCCTAACGGGATTCTCTCAAGGGCTCGGGTGCGAGTGCCCGAAAAAACGTCCCTACTTCGGTGTCACTCCTGAGTAGTAGCCCTCGCGTGTCAGGAGCGTCAGCCCTTCGCGCTTCACGCGAACTTCGATGGTATGGTAATCCGCGCCGCGGTCGGTCCCGTTCGAGTAGTAGTACAGCGTGTACTGATTGCGCGCTTCCTCCGTCACGCGCGAATACAGTTCCTCCATCGCCCGGCTCTTCATGGCGTAATACACGTCGCCGCCAGTATCGTGAGCGTATTTAGCCAGCCGTTCGAATTTGCGGTTAAAGATCGCGCTTCCCACGCCTACGCCGTAAACTTCGATGTTGTAGCGCAGCAGATCCATTCGAACGGCGTCGTACTTGTACGTGTTGGACCTTATCCCGTTCACTCCATCGGAAATCAGGAAAATAAGCTTGCGCCGCTGCCGCTCCGGGTCGCGATCCTTCAACATCTGTGCCGCAGCGTAAACGGCGTCGTCCATCGCCTTCGTGGACTGGCCTTTAATGGCAATCGTGGACTGCGCAACGCTCGGCTGATCCCCGATGGCGGAATGGCCATTGATGGATGGGCCGTTGTCCACAGCCATGCTTGGAGGCGCGACAGAAGGCTGACTGTCGAGTTCGAAGTGTTTCAACTCAGCAAGGAGTTTGGTCTGATCCCGCGTGAAACCCTTGCCTGGATGGAAAAAGTTGTCGAACTTGCAGACGGCGGCTTCGTCGTTCAGGCTCAGCCCTGCTAGCACCGCCAGCAGGCTCTCCTCCACCTGCTTGGCGTCCTTGGATTTCAGATCGTTATCAACCAGCAGCACCATGGTGAGCGGGAACGCTTCGGCGCTGAAGTTGGAGATTCGTTGTTCGACGTTATCCTCAAAAATCCGAAAGTCATCCTTTCGGAGGCCGGGCACGAGGCCACCTGCGCTGTCCTTCACGATGACGGGAACGATGACCTGGTTGACCTGAGAAACGATCTTTGGTCCGGTTTGTGGCGGAGGCGCCGGATTCTGCTCCTTGCCCGCCGGCGTGGCTCCTTGCTGGGGCGCTTGCGCCCCAAGTTGCGTGATGCAGGTCACCAAGAGCGTCGCATTGGCAAAAAATAGGGTTTTGCGTAGACTTTTCATTGTCCTCAGGCCAAACTTCTTGTCGGATTCAGCCGCCCATGCGCGTATGCTCACGCATCCATCGTGACGCCTCGCCGCATCCTAGTGGACGGCAGCATCCCCGCGGAACTTCTCGGCCGGGCATTTCTCGTCAAGGAAAGTATACATGCGTTCTATGAAGAAGCTTGTGATGCAATGCCTGGTGACCCTCGTTGCTTGCGCGCTCGGAGCAACCGCCATGCCTCAGGAGCCCGTGAAGTCGGGCCAGACCATCAAGTCGCAAGTCACCCTGGTCAACCTTTTCGCCACCGTCCGCGACAAGAACAAGCGCATCGTCGGCGACCTGAAACAGGAAGACTTCAAGGTGCAGGAAGACAACCAGGATCAAAAGATTTCCTTTTTCTCGAAAGAAGTGGCCCTGCCTATCACCCTCGCTCTGTTACTGGATACCTCCGGCAGCGAACAGGACATGCTCGGCGCGATTCAGGAAGCCGGCAGCGCCTTTCTTCACCGTGTTCTGCGGAAGGGCGATGAAGCACTGGTCATGTCGTTTGATTCCGACGTCGACCTGCTCTCCGATTTCACCGATGATCGCGCTCAGCTTGACCGCGCCGTTCGCCGCGCGCGCATTAATATCCCCAGCGGCGGATCGATCGGAGGAAATCCCGGCCCCATCGGCTCTCGCCAGATCACCGGCACTGCTCTTTATGACGCCATCTATCTGGCCTGCTCCGAGAAGCTGAATACCGAAGCCGGACGAAAAGCCATTGTCATCGTCACCGACGCACAGGATGAGGGCAGCAAGGTCAAATTGGAAGAAGCCATCGAAGCCGCCCAGCGAACCGACACGGTGATTCACATCCTGCTTGTGGCAGATCCTCGATTCGGCGGCAATGCCAGCGTCGCGCACAAACTTGCCGAAGAGACCGGCGGGCGCATGATCGCAGTCCGATCAGAAAAGAAACTCTTGGAAGCCTTTGATGAAATTTCCGAAGAGCTGCGCGGTCAATATACCCTAGGCTACTACCCGACAAACACGGCCCGCGATGGAAAATTCCGCAAAATCAAAGTCGAAACCAACAACCACGACTTGAAGGTTCTCACTCGCAAAGGCTATTACGCTCCAAAGGAATAACGCCGGTATGCATGTTCCCGCTTTCTCATCGGGAATGTAATTTGACCGGAATGCGCTGAGCGTCTACCATCCTCATTTCGCCTGAAAACTGTGCTAAACGAATCCATCGCGCACTACGTCATCCTCCGCAAGCTCGGCAGCGGAGGCATGGGAATCGTCTACGAAGCCGAGGACACCAAGCTTGGCCGGCGCGTGGCCCTCAAATTCCTGCCTGAAGGCACGCACCGCGACGCGCAATCGCTGGAGCGCTTTCAGCGCGAAGCCCGCGCCGCTTCCGCGCTCAACCACCCGAGCATTTGCACTATCCACGCCATCGAAGAGCACGACGGCCGCACCTTCATCGCCATGGAGCTGCTGGAAGGGCAGACCCTGGACAAACTTCTACTGCTCGGCGCCCTGCCCGTCCCTCGCGCAACGGAACTCGGCATTCAGCTTGCCGACGCCCTCGACGCTGCGCACAAAAAAGCCATCGTCCACCGCGACATCAAGCCCGCCAACATCTTTGTCACCGAGCGGGGCACCGTCAAGATTCTGGACTTCGGCCTCGCCAAGCTCGTGCCCGGGCGCGATCACGGCGTTCACGGCACAACCGAGGATAACGCCGAGACACTCATTCTCACGAGCCCCGGAACAGCCGTCGGCACCATCGCTTATATGTCGCCGGAACAAGCGCGCGGCGAAGAATTGGACACGCGCAGCGACCTCTTCTCTCTTGGCGCAGTGCTCTATCAAATGGTGACCGGGAAACTTCCGTTTCCCGGCTCAACCAGCGCGGTCGTTTTCGACAATATTCTGAATTGCGCGCCGGTCTCGCCCGTCACGCTGAATTCCGGAGTGCCTGCCGAATTCGAACGCATCCTCAACAAGGCTCTCGAAAAAGACCGCGACGTCCGCTACCAGGTGGCCGCCGAATTGCGCGCCGACCTGAAACGGTTGCAGCGCGAGATCGATTCGGGAAAAACCGCGGCAGCTTCCTCGGCCCGTGTCAGCGCCGTGACGCCTGCGGCCGCGCCTTCCGCAGCCGCGGACGTCCAGCCGGCGTCGAGCGGCTCCGTGCTCGTTGAAGTAGCTCGCAAAAACAAATTCGGCGTTGCGATGGGCGTTGGAATCACGCTGGTTCTACTGGCCGCGGCTGGTTTCGGGATCTATTCGTTTTTTCCGCACAGCAAGGCTGCGCCAGCCAAGGAAATGTCCATCGAGAACCTCACCAACAATGGTCACGTCTCGCTGGCGAGAATTTCCCCAGATGGAAAGTACTTGCTCCATGTGCTGGACGAAAATGGATTGCAATCGCTCTGGCTTCGGCACATTCCTACGGGAAGCAACACTCAGGTGGTCATGCCCGCGGCCACCCGTTATAGCGGCCTCACATTTTCACCCGACGGCAATTACATTTACTTCGTGCGCCGCGACGACTCCGAGCAAGCTATCGCTTCTCTCTACGACGCCCCCATGTTGGGCGGAACTCCCCGGCTTCTCGTCAAAGATGTGGACAGCCCGATCGCCTTTTCTCCCGACGGCCAGCGCTTCGCCTACTTGCACCAGCATGGTGATTCCGCGGCGACGGACCTTAAGATCGCCCGGCGCGATGGGACTCTCGAACGCGACCTCTTTCATCACAAGGAAATTCTCACCGACAGCCTGACGCTTTCCTGGTCTCCCGATGGCAAGACCATCGTGATTCCCGTCGTTCAGCCAACTCCTCATGACCTTGGCGGATTCCTTGCCGTGGATACAGCCAGCGGTGAGACGAAGCAAGTAGCGATTGCGAAAGATCATATTTACCTGGAGCCTTCGTGGTTTCCCGATGGCAGCGCCCTTCTCGTCTCCACCACCACGGCTGCCACTGGTTTTCTTCGAAATCAGCTCGGAATTGTTTCTTTCCCAAGCGGCGATTTTCGGCTCTTGACCACTGACACCAGCGATTACGTTCATCCCAATATTTCGGCGGACGGCCGAAGCGTGGCCGCGAGCCAGGTCCAGGGGAAATTTGAAATTGCCATCGCCCCCGCGGCCTCGCCTGAAAAATTAACTCCCATCAAGTTGCCTTCCAACCTGCCCACCTGGGGCTGGGACTGGACTCCGGATGCGCAACTGCTGATCATCCAGGGTCCGGACATTCGAATGGTGAATCCCGCCGGAGGAGACCGCGTCGTTTTTTCCGAACCCCGGTATCCGATGGACCAGGTGACCTCCTGCGGGAACGGCCGCTACGTTGTCTTTCGAACGCTGGGCAGGTCGGGCGGGGCGGAAGCGAATTTCTGGCGCGTCGATTCGAACGGCACGAACTTAACGCGGCTCACTTTCAGCCTGAACGAACGCGTGCCGACTTGTTCGAATGACGGCAAGTGGTTGTACTACCTTGACGCCGGTGAAAATCATTTTCTCAAACGCATTCCCATCGAGGGCGGTTCGCCGGAAACGATCGTCAAATTCCCTTCCGATCCCTACGCACTCTCCCCCGACGGCAAAACGGTGGCCACCTTCGAAGTCCGCGAATCCGACCACGTGCCTATGCTGGTAGTTTATTCGGTGGAGACCGGGAAAAAGTCAGCTGTCGAATTTGATCCCAGGGGATTGCCGAGCCTGGCCTTCATGCCTTCGGGAAAAGCGATTCTCTATCTCGTCAGGGAAAAGGGCGTGGATAACTTGTGGGTGCAGCCGCTCGACGGAACTCCACGGCACCAGTTGACACATTTTACCGCGGAACGGATTGCCGGTTACGCGTTCTCCAAAGACGGCGCGCAGCTCGGCCTCAAGCGCGGGCACGTCGAATCCGACGCGGTGCTCCTCCGCGACTTTTCACGCTGACCTGACACTCGTTCGAAAAATGAATTACTGGGGCGTGCCGCCGGACGGCCTCTGGATGGTGGGAATGTTCGGGTTGGTGATGGCGAAGTAGCCGCGGCGAGCGCGCACCTGATACCCCTTGTGGTCCGGGACCTCGATGCGAATCTTGTGGTACCGGCCGTCGACCACATAATTCGTGGGCATGTAGGCGATGGAATACTGGTTGCGCAGTTCGTCGCCGATGTCCTGGAAAGATTGATCCAGATCGTCCACGTGATACGGAAAGAAGGCGCGGCCTCCAGTCTCTTCCGCCAGTTGCTGCAGAATCTTGTCGCCGTCGGTCAGTTGGAATTTGCGGTCGCCGGTCTTATTGCGATCGGTCTCCTCCAGAGAAACCCATTGTGTGCTGGTGCTGATGGTGTAGATGACCACGCTGGTGCGCTGCGCCATCTCGATGGCTTCCGAGCGGGTGTGCGTGGATAGATTGTCATCGCCATCGCTGATCAGAATCATCACGCGGCGCACCACGTCCGGCTGATCTCCGGGCGGCCGCGGCGGGTGGCTCAATTCCTTGACGCAGGCATCGTAAATCGCGTCGTAAATCGCGGTGCCGCCGCCGGCGCGCGTTTTCGTAATCTGGTCGCGAAGCGCGCCCGCATCGCCGGTGAAACCCTGGATGACTTGCGGCTCGTCGTCAAAGGTCATGACGAAGGCTTCATCCTTGTTGCGGCGGAGCACGGTGAAAAGAAAATTAATCGAAGCGTCCTGTTCGAACTTGATGCGGTCGCGAATGCTGTTGGAAGTGTCCAGAAGCATGCCGATGCGCAGCGGAAGATCCGTCTGCTTGCTGAAGTAGCGGATTTCCTGGGGAAGCTTATCGTCGAAAATCTTGAAATCATTTTTTTCCAGGGCGGGTACCAGCTTGTTGCGCCGGTCGAGAACGGTAAAAAGAACGTCGACCAGGTTGACGACGGTGGTCAGTTTTTGTTCGCTCTTTTGGGTAGCGTCCTGAGCCCCAGCGGGCGCTTGTCCCGTGGGCTGCGCCGGCGCCGTGGATTGCGGCTTAGCCGGCGGCGGCGATTGCTGCGCCCGCTGTGTCAGCGGAGCCAGCAATAAGAAAGCCGCCAAAAAGATCGAAGTGATTGTCCGTCGCATTGGTATAGATTATAGATATCCCGCCAGCGCAGCGTCAATTCGGCTGGGCGGCTCGCCTGCTGCAGCTGCCAGCTTTTCCAGATACTCGCGCAGCTCGACTGGCAATGCCGCGCGGATTTCGATCCACTCGCCGGTCCGCGGCTGGGCAAAACCAAGTTTCGCCGCGTGCAGAAAATTGCGCCCCAGCGGCGGGAGCGTGGTCTTTCCCAACTGCATTTCCTTCGCTGCGCCATACAACGTATCGCCCACCACGGGATGTTTCAGCGCGGAGAAGTGCACTCGGATCTGATGCGTTCGTCCGGTATGGAGTTGGACTTCGACCAGCGTCGCATCGCCGATTTTTGCCAACGCGCGCCAGTCCGTGCGCGCTTCCCGCAGATTGGTCAAAGCTGCGCCATGCCAGGTTTTGCGCTCCACCGCCATGCGCGTCCGGTGAATCGGGTCGCGCCCAATCGCCAGTTCGATGCGGCCGCTCTTTTCTTTCAGGCTTCCTTGAACCAGCGCGATGTATGTTTTTTTCACCGCGCGCTGCCGAAACGCTTCGCCAAGTTTTGCGTGCGCCATATCATTCTTCGCCACCAGGATTACGCCCGAAGTCTCTTTGTCCAACCGGTGCACAATCCCCGGCCGCAGCGGATCCCCCGCCTGCGAAAGCGCCTGCCCCCGCCCGAGCAGCGCATTCACCAGCGTCCCCGAAATCACCCCCGCCCCAGCATGTACGGTCATCCCCGACGCCTTGTTGATGGCAATGACGTCCTCATCCTCGTACAGCACGTTCAGCGGAATCGCCTCCGCCGCAGCCACGATGGCGGGCCGCTCCGTAATTTCAACCGTGATCTTCTCCCTGCCGCGCAGATGTACCGCTCCCTTGCTGGCCACTTTCCCATCAACGCGCACCAGCCCCGCCTCGATCAATTCCTGCACGCGCGTGCGGCTCAGTTCAGGGCACGCAGCAGCGATGAACCGGTCGATCCGCATGCCGGAATCGGTGGCAGTGGTGACGAGCTCTCGATGGGTGACGAAATCGGCTGATGGCACAGAAAGATTGTAGCAAGGGGAACAGTGGCCGGGGGGATGGACAGGCAAGCCCGGAGAAATCATCCGGGCTGCAGTAGGACTAGGAAGAGAAAAGCAGAGTCAAAAACCCCAGGTGAAACCGGCACCTAGGGCGCCCGACAGCAAGGCGTCCACGAACTGGATTATACTCATCCGATGATCCGGCTGGCGGGGCGTGAGCAAAAAATTCGACACCGAATAGGAACTTGACATGAGGGGACGTTGTGGGCCTTCAAATCTCAATCCGAAAATCTGGCGATGTCACCATTGTAGACCTTAGAGGAAGATCGACGATAGACGACGGCGAGAGCGAGTCGTTGAGCAACCAATTACAGAAGTTGGTCGCCAATGGTGTGCGCAAGCTGCTGCTGAACCTGGCAGATCTGGCAAAAGTGGACAGTTCCGCCGTCGCCATCATTGTAAGGACATACGTTTCTCTGAAACGGGAGGGCGGCGACCTAAAATTGCTCTCTCCGTCCGGCCTGGTGCTCGAGGTACTAACTGTGTTTCGCTTGATAAGCACCATCCCGACCTTTGAGAATGAGGCCGAAGCTCTGGCCAGTTTCCAACCGCGGGGTTACACTGCAACGCCTTGAAGACCTGAACTTCGCGGCCACAGTCGTGTTAATAGGATAACCGGGATCACTCATGACAACCCACTGCAGCGACGGAGCTGCTCCCGCCACAGAGAAAACCGCACTCGTAGTGGAATCCGGCCGCGATATCGATGAACTGCTCACGAGCGTCTTGGCCAGCGAAGGCTGGACGATCCAGCGCGTCGTCGACAATCAACATCTTCTCGCGCTTGCCGGGGCCAAGCCCTTCGATCTGATTGTCACCGGGCGGAAGACCCACCTGGCGGAGGATGTTGAACTTCTCCGCAAAATCAGGAACGCTCGCCCTCATGTCCGCCTGATTATCCTCACCGATAAATTTACTCCCGGAGACGTCATCGCTGCCATGCGCGAGGGGGCCTTCAGTTATTTCTCGGCTCCCTTCGACGCTTCTGAACTCGCCGAAATGGTCCGTGCGGCCATGGCAGAACCCTGCTGGGACGACGGCATCGAAGTCCTCTCCGGAACCCCTGAGTGGATAAGCTTGACGGCCAGATGTGATCTTGCAACTGCGGATCGCCTAGTCCAATTCCTTCATGGAGTCAGGGACCCGAGCATCCCCGAGGCTGAGAAAGACCAGGTCATCCTTGCTTTCAGGGAGATACTGATTAACGCCATGGAACATGGCGGGCATTTCGATGCCAGCCAGCACGTGGAAATATCCTTCATTCGGGCTCGCCGAGCGATAGCTTGCCGGGTCAAGGATCCCGGCAAAGGTTTCTCCCTCGAAGAACTGCGTCACGCAGCGGCGGGCAACTCGCCCGGCGATTTGTTCAGCCACGCGACGGTTCGCGATGAAAAGGGTATGCGACCGGGCGGCTTCGGCATTCTATTGGCAAAAAAGCTCGTCGACGAACTGATCTACAACGAAAAAGGGAACGAGGTAGTACTCGTCAAATATCTTGATCCGCCCAAAACGCCAATGATCTAGCGCCGCGGGATTTGGCATGTCCGGGTGCACCCCACGAGCCGCCTCTGTTCTGTGTGGCGGAAACGTTTGACGGCTTTCGCCGTTTTTCACGATAGGGCCCCCTACAACGGAGGGAACATGAACTCGACCCGCAATCCAGGGAGAGTGGCAGGATTCTGGTACCTGCTCCTTTGCGTCCTCGGCCCCATCCGCCTCGTGTATATTCCTGGCAAACTATTCGTGCACGGGAATGCGGCGGCGACGGCCAGCAACATCGCCGCACACGAGTGGCTCTTCCGTTTCGGTATCGTCGCCGACCTGTGTTGCGCGGTCATCTTGATCTTCCTCACGCTGGCTTTTTACCGTTTGTTCAAGGGAGTCGACCAGAACCTCGCCGTGCTGGTGGTCATCTTCGGGGGCGTGATGCCGGCGCTCATCGATTTTGTCGGTGTGGCGCAAGACGCGGCGGCCCTGACGCTCGTGCGCGGCGCTGATTTCCTGTCGGTATTCGACAAGCCTCAGCGCGACGCTCTAGCCATGCTGTTCCTTCGCATGCGTGACCATCAAAATACGGCCGCCGAGATCCTTTGGGGCATGTGGCTTTTTCCCCTGGCGATCCTCACCTACAAATCGCGCTTCCTGCCACGCTTCCTGGGCGTCTGGCTCATTATCAACGGCATCGCGTATGTGGTCCTCAGCCTTACGGGCGAACTGCTGCCGCAATACCAGAACACGGTGTTTCTCGTCTCCCAGCCCGCCCTGTTTGCGGAGATAGCGCTTATGCTGTGGCTCCTGATCAAGGGTGCCAGGCCGGTTGGTGAACCAGGATGAGTCTGAGATAAGCACAAACAGGTTCTCCTCCATTGTTTGGCGATAATTCTGTGACCCGCCGGTACATGGTTCCCAGTTGGTTGGCCTCTTTTATGCGGCGGCAAGCCCCTGGCAACCTCCGAAGTTTCGATTTGGGGTCCCGTCCGGGCCTGTGCTAACCCAGGATGAAAGAGGGCGTCTATCCCTGAAAGGTCGGTGAATTTCAATTCTCGTCGTGGAGTTGGATCCATGAACAGAATACTATTGACCGGCCTTGTTTTCGGAGCGAGCCTCGCCGCGTTCGGGCAGACGGAGATGCCAAAGCCTGCCTATGACCTCTCTCTGCCGCGGGAGGAGAAGATAAAACTTGCGGAAAGCGCGGCACCGCCGGAAATCTCAGGCCACGCCACGGTCTATCTGCTGGAGCAAACGGGCTACGTAAAAATTCGTGAAGGCACAAACGGTTTCTCCTGCTTGGTGGACCGGCAGACTCCGCTGAACCTGGAACCGACCTGTTTCGATGCCGAAGGAAGCGCGACCACACTGTCAACCCGATTGTACGTAGAGGAGCAGCGCGCCAAGGGCAAGACCGAAGAGCGGATCAAGACAGAAATCGACGAGGGCTACAAAACTGGAAAATATAAAGCGCCGAGCAAACCCGGAATCGTGTACATGATGTCCGACCGCGGCTACCTGTTGGTCCCCGGGTCTAACAAGCTGGTGCATATTCCACCGCACCTGATGTTTTACGCGCCCTATGCAACCGATAAAGACATCGGGTCACCGCCCGGGGCCGCGAACATGCCACGTGTGATACGCCCCGGCCAACCCGACGCCTACATCATCGTTATCCCGGGGCCGCTCGCGCAGCCCGGTCACTAATCGTATCGATCTGCAATAAAAGGCTCAGCGGGGCGCACGGATGGCGTCGTTCATGTCGGAGTTGGCTTTTTTACAGGCGTCGCGGTCGCCCTGGTAACAGTGTTCGAGGTCCTGAAAATAATTCTGAAGGATTAGCTGGCGGGTCTTGCTCAAGCCTTTCGCGCGGGCTTCGTCCAGCGCGGCCTTGGCTTTTTGCTCGGAAGCGTTGTCGGGCTGCGCGCCGAATTGCTCGACAGCGTTGAAGGTGCTCCAGTAGACCTTGTCCTGGCGCTCCAGTTCGCGCGTCACGGTCTGCTGCAAGGGATAGATCACCAGATAGTTCAGTCCGAGAACAAAGAACAGCCCGGTGATCCCGAAGATCAGGAGCCGCTTGTACATGCGGCGGAGCGTATCGCATCCGGAAATCTCGTTCCAGAGCAATTTCCTCTGCCATGGGGGGTGGAACGTTAGAGGCTGGAAGAAAAGATCGTCTTGCTGCTATCGGGCGCTTCGCTTCGAAACTTCACTAGCGGCGTGCTTGGGGCCGAAGAGGACGTCGACGATGAGCAAGACTGCGCCGATGGTGATGGCGGAATCGGCGACGTTGAAGGCGGGATAGTGGTAGGCGCCCAGCCAGACTTCGAAAAAATCGGTGACGGCTCCATGGAGAATGCGATCGGTGACGTTGCCAGTGGCGCCGCCGAGGAGGAGCGCGAGGCCAGCGGCGGTCATCGCGCCACCGCTGGCGCTGGCTACAAGAAACCAGGCTAGGACACAGATCACCAGGACTGAACCGGCGATCAGAATGATGCGCGTCCAGTGCGACGCGGAATCGGCAAAGAAACTGAAAGCGATGCCGGGATTGCTGGCGTGGACGAGATAGATGAAGTGGTGGATTACTTCGTGGCGCCAGCCTTCGGGCGTTTGCGATTCGAACCAGGCTTTTGTGGCGCGGTCGAGCAGAACCACGGCGAGCGTGAGCCAGAGCCAGCGGAGTCTTGTGGAAAGATTCATGAAGTAATTGAGGCCAGGGAGATATGAGAAAGAAAGCAGGCTAAGAAGGCCGAGTTGGGTACTTGGTGGCGATTGTGGTTGGGGGAAAAGCGGCGGCGAGCCGCCGCACTCCAAAGGTGGCGCGTAGCCGGACAAAGTTGCATGTCAGCTCACTGCAACTTTCGCGGAGTCGTCGCTTTCGATCTCGGCGAGGGCTGCGGTGCAACGTTCGCAGATGGTCGGGTAGCGCGCGTTTTCGCCGACGTGAATTGAGTAGTTCCAGCAGCGCTCGCATTTTTTCCCGTCGGCCCGAACTACCTCCACGTGAAACGGCTCGGGATGTTCGCTCTGCACGGGGCCGTCAAACGGTAGGGCTTCCACTTGCGAAACGATGAAAAGCTGTGGGAGATCGCTGGCATGCTTCTTCAACAATTCGAGAAGTGGTCCTTTCGACCGCAGTCGAACTTTTGCTTCGAGGCCGCCGCCGATGGTTTTGGCGGCGCGGGCTTGTTCCAGCGTGACGAGGACGGCGGCACGAACTTGGGCGAGCCGCTCCCATTTTTCCGCGGCAGACTTATCAATACCAGAGGCAAGAGCTTCTGCCTCTGGAAACAACGACATGTGGACGCTGTCCGGTCCGTTTTGCGCTTTCGGCAAAAATTTCCAGATTTCCTCGGTGGTAAAAACGAGGATGGGGGCGGCGAGGCGCACCAGCGCGCTGCTGATTTTCCAGACGGCGGTTTGCGCGGAGCGGCGCGATTTGCTCTTGGGCGCTTTTGTATACAGGCGATCCTTCAGCACGTCGAAATAAAACGAGCTGAGATCCACGACGCAATAATCGTGGATGGCGTGATACACGCGGTGAAATTCGTAACTGGCGTACCATTCGCGGCATTTCCGGACGAGTTCGGAGGTACGATCAAGCATCCAGCGGTCAAATTCCTCGAGCTGATCGTTCGAAAGAGCGTCGCGCGAGGGAACGAAATCGTTCAGGTTGCCGAGCGCGAAGCGGAAGGTATTTCGAATCTTGCGATAGGCTTCGCTGAGCTGGGACAGTACGCGTTCGCTCATTTTCACGTCGGCCTGGTATTCGACCGAGCCGACCCACAGCCGCAACAAATCGGCGCCCCACTTTTCGCAAATCTCGATGGGATAGAGCGTGTTGCCCAAGGATTTCGACATGGGGCGGCCCTGCTCGTCGAGCGTCCAGCCGTGCGTGACGACGCCGCGATACGGCGCCGCGTCACGAATTCCCGTGGCCACCAGAAGCGAGCTATGGAACCAGCCGCGATATTGATCGGGGCCTTCGAGATAAACGTCGGCGGGCCACTCCGCGCCTTTCAGGACGGAGAGATTCGAAGAGCCGGAATCAAACCAGACGTCGAGGATGTCGTTTTCCTTGCGCCACTTCGAAGCACCACAAGGGCATTTCGTTCCCGCCGGGAGCAATTCTTCCGGCGTGTGCTGGTACCAGGCGTCCGCGCCTTCTTTGGCAAACCATTTCACGACGTTGCGAAGGGCGTTGAAATCCTCGAGTCGCGTGCCGCAGGCATCGCAATAAAAAACAATGATGGGCACGCCCCAGAAGCGCTGGCGGGAGACACACCAGTCCGGGCGCTTCTCGATCATTTCGTACATGCGGTCTTCGCCCCAGGCGGGGAACCACTTCACTCCGTGAATTTCTTCAAGCGCTTCCGCACGCAGCGTTTTCTCTTTTCCGTGCGCGGCCTGGTCCATCTTGATGAACCACTGCTCGGTGGCGCGAAAAATCACGGGATTGTGGCAACGCCAGCAGTGCGGATAACTATGCTTATATTCGTGATGGCCGAGTAGCGCGCCACGATCGGCCAGCAATTTCACGATGATGGGATTCGCCGTGAAAACATCTTTGCCTTTGTATTCCGGCAAACCTTCGAGATAAACGCCCTTGTCGTCGAGCGGCGCGTAAACTTCCAGTCCATATTTCTGGCCGGAAATAAAATCGTCGGCGCCATGGCCGGGAGCGGTGTGGACGATGCCGCTGCCCTGATCCAGGGTCACATAATCCGCCAAAATTCCCGGCACCTGGATCGGCAAGAAGGGATGCTGAAACTTCATGCCTTCGAAATCGCGGCCTTTGAACGTGGCGCGGACTTTGACTTCATTGATATCGCACTCGGCCTGCAACGCCGTAACGCGGTCGGCGGCGAGGAGCAGCGCGCCCTTTTCGGTGTCAACGACGACGTAATCGAAATCGGGATGAAATGCCAGCGCGCGATTGTGAGGCAGCGTCCACGGCGTAGTGGTCCAAATGACCGCACTCACATCGCTCGCGATTTTCGCCACATCGCCTTTTCCGCCGCCCACCACTCCAAACTTCACCCAGATCGAGGGGCTGGTGTGGTCTTCGTACTCGACTTCGGCTTCCGCCAGCGCCGTGCTGTCGTAGAGACACCAATACACCGGCTTGCGTCCGCGGTAAACATAGCCCTTTTCCATGAAATCGAGAAACGCGCCGGCGATGGTGGCTTCATACTCATGGCTCATGGTCAGATAGGGATCGTTCCACCGGCCGAAAATGCCGAGGCGCTTGAAATCTTTTTTGTGCTGCTCGACGAAGCGCAACGCGAATTGCCGGCACATCTTTCGAAACTCCGCCGGGGGCACTTTTCCTTTTCCGCCCAACTCCTTTTCCACCTGCGTTTCGATTGGCAAGCCGTGGCAATCCCATCCCGGCACGTACGGGGCGTAGTGACCCGCCATGCTCTTGGTCTTGACGACCAGATCCTTCAGGATTTTGTTCAGGCCCGTGCCGAGGTGAATTTCTCCCGTGGGATACGGCGGGCCATCATGCAAGACGAACAGCGGATTGCCTTTGCGCGTCTCCAGAATGCGCTCGTAGATGTTGCCGGCGTACCAGGCTTCGAGCTGTTTGGGCTCGTTCTGCGGCAGACTGGCCTTCATGGCAAAATCGGTTTTCGGCAGGTTCAGTGTTTTCTTCAGTTCCAGTGGTTCGGCCATAGGGATAAGCGCTCGAAGATCTCCTTCTTTGCCTGCATGCCGTCCTTTTTATTACCGGTACGTACCGTACGGTGGCTCGGGTGTACGGCGGGAAACATCGGAAAGCAGTGTAAGCACGTATGTTACCACGCCTCTGCTAACCCTTTGTTCTGAATCACTTACTCCCGAATTTCAGTACTGTATTGATTGAACGTACTGATTGGAGGCTAACGCATTCCATCGCGTCGCGTTGCGACTGTGGAATTGCGTGAGTATACAGGCGCAGCGTAGTCGCTATGTCTGCGTGTCGGAGCTGCTTTTGCAGCACGGTAAGCGGGACGCTCGCTTCAAGCAACTGCGTCGCGAGTCCATGCCGAAACGCATGAAGACCAGTGTCGCGTGTCGGAATGCCTAGCTTTCGCAGGACCGGATGAAGGCCAGTCTTCACGACACTGTCTCGTGACATCGAGCGCGTGCCTTTCCTGTTAGCAAAAAGGATGCCGGCAGGATTCGGCTTCCAGTGCATAAGGTAGTTCCGCAACACGAATTCCAAAGCGGACGGCATCGGAAGCACTGTGTTGGAGAACTTCGTCTTGGGCTGCCGAACAATGCGTGTGGCATCGTCGGCTGCTTTGCTGACTGAAATCGTCTTATTCGCAAAGTCCAGGTCATTCAGCGTGAGAGCCAAGATTTCGCCAGCTCGCATGCCGGTGAACCATGCCAGGGAAAACAGCGTCTTGAACGGCTCACACGCTTCATCAACGATATGCGTGGCCTGCTCACGCGTGAAGAAGGGAACTACGGTCCTCTCGGTGCATCCGCCGAATTCTATGTCGTCGGGCTTCACGCCGGAAACGCGCATGCCACACTTGGCTGCGTATTCCAGCACACAGAACGTCGTGCAGATAACTCCAGTCGTTGTGGACCGCGAGACGGACTGTCTCAAGTCAGTAGCGAATTGCTGCATCTGGTGGACGCCTATTTCGTTCAGGCCCATCCGCTCGAATCGAGGGATGATGTGCGTCCGGAAGTGGGACTCACGTGTGCGGACGGTAGCGGGTGAAAGGTTAGGGGCAATAGCCTTCCGCCAGTTAGTGACCGCGTCGGCGAAAGTCTGCCCTTTCGGAACAGGCGCAAGGCTTCCACGTTTGAGATTCACGTCCTGCATAATCCGGTCGTGCTCGCGACGGGCAGCCCGCTCGGACATTGTTTGGAGATTGCCGATGAACTTCTTCACCTGTTTCGTCACAGCGGACCCGTCCGGTCTCACCGCGTCGACGTAGTGCTGGCTGTACATTCCCCCGTTGCCTTCCTTAACGAAACAGCCTTTCTGAAAGCGTCGTCTTGCCACAGGCCCTCTTCTGCCCGTACTCGACGGCGTTGCGTTGGTAGGCTCTAACGACTCGGTTGTGGAAAACAAGGGCGTTGGCAATAGCGGCGCCCTTTCCACGATCAATCGATTGTTTTCCACTTAACACGACCCTGATCCGAAGTCGTGGTTGATTGCTTGGAAGGAATTGACGCCAAGCCGCCGCCCCGCCGGGCCGTCCACCTGCATCCCTGCGGGTTGGCGCTCTCAGTGGGGCTGAGAGCACCGTGAACTAACTTCGCTGCCTCAAAAATGCTATACGACGAGTGCTATACGGACGGTTTCAAAAAATGCGCTCCGTATAGCGAGTCTGCGTAGCATCCGTATAGGCTAACCATCTGAGAACAAGTCATTTTGCTTGCCTATACGGACCGTATAGGGGTTTTCGTATAGCCCATACGGGCGCTCACTCCTCCTAGGAGGAGCGCCCTGCCGTATAGCAAGCATCAAAACCGACCGCTGCCCAAGTCTGAAACTTCAACCGTTCCCTGAACCCACACACCGTCTTCCTTCTTCCGGCCAGCCTCGTCTAAAATTCTCTTAACGCGGTCAGTGCTGTATCCCGTATGTTTTCTGATGGCCAGCAATCCAATCGTGGAACCGACAGTGGCAATGCCGAGAACAGCCTTTATAGCGGCGGCGTCATCATTCATCTGGGAGCATCCTAGATTCGGCACATCGGCCAGCACAACAAAGTCGCCCTTCTGATCGATGTGGGGCCGTCCCTGGATAACGAACGGGTCCGCGAGGTCAATCATGTCCCGGCTCTTGACGTTGGTTAGCGCCAGCCGAGTGAGTGCCTTGGAATCCTTCGTGTATTCCTCGTCCCACGTTTTGCCCTTCCGCTGCTTGGCGGTCTCCACGCACCAGACGCAGTCGGCCATCGCACCGAAGTCGCCAGTTCCGCGAAGCGTGTTTTCCAGCGTGGGCTCTACGTCTCCGGCGTCCTTCTTTCGGTGGTGCATACAAATTACGAGTTGAGCGCCTTCGCGTATCAGTCGGAAAAACTTCGCGCCAAGCCCTTGCGCCTGTTCGGTTGAGGATTGCTCGTCACCAGTTTGGAATCGGATGGCGGTGTCCAAAATGACGGCCGGCCGCATCTCACGAATTGCTTGGAGGAGAGAGGCATCGTTCAGGTCAATTGCGCCATCCTGAACGGTCTGGCAGAAAAAGCTTCCGTCCATCGGGAGCCGCATCTTTTCGAGTCGAGCTTTGAATTTGCTTCCGCCCATTTCGGGAACGAGGTAAAGCACATTGCATTTGTTCAGGACGGGATAGAGACCAAAAAGCTTTTCTTTGGTTATCAGCGCATGTGCAATGGAAAGTCCAATCCACGTTTTGCCTGTGTCGCTAAGAGCGCCGAAGTATGTTATTCCTTCTTCCAAAATTCCTTTGATGAAAACCCTCGACGGCCTTCCGCCTAATTCGCTTCCAGTATGAAAAACTTCTCGCCAAGGACGCACTTCCTTGTCCGGCTTGGTCGGTTCTTTGCTCACGGCCTTCTCAGGATCGGGGCCGACTTTGGCCTGCCATTCTTTCAGAAGGGCTTCGACTTCAGACTGGCGGTCGTTTATGGTCGGGTTGAACTCATAAATGTCGCCCGTCATCGCCATCAGCTTGTTTATGTTGCCTGCGTAGATTTCGACGGGCTGACCAGGCCAGTAGAAGTCCTCATCGAGCTTTCCGCGGCAGACCAAATGAAAGCCAGTCCCGCTTGCTGAGACCTCGCAGTAAGTGTCCAGCGTGTCAATGATTGCCTTCGCCCACGGCTCGACTTCGCCAGTTGCCGCATTTCTGGCGTGGTCAAGATCTACGTAAACGAGGCCCTCGTCTTTATCTATCCATCGCTGGTATCCGGCTTGCAGTTCGCGCTCGGTTAAGAGGTAATCCAGCGAACGAAGGTTTGCAACCCGAAGTTCAGGCGTTCCCCACTTAACGCAAGGACGCTTGTTCGGCTTCTTATCTGGTTTATTTGAATTTGGCGCGAGGTAGTATCCCAACCAGAGCTTCGGGAGACTCAATTCTTGGGGGATGTTTTCTAGGAGCTTGAGTTGGCTATCTGAAATTCTTAGCATGGGTTGTTTCCCTCATTGTTTGATCTTCAAATCTTTCAGTCTCAGTCTTGCGAAGTATGACCACTCGGCCGGCGCGGAGGTCCATTTCGATGCAGCCGAATGTCTTTTCCAGTTCGGCTTGGGCAAGGATGCCGTCCAATTTCCTAAGTACTTCTGTTCGGTTCAACTTTCACCTCCAACCTAGAAATTTGGTGTGTCCACGGGGAACGAAGTGTCATCGCCCCTGTGGGCTCGACTCCATGCGGATTTGGACACACCCTTCGTGCAACCCGACGCGCACGTAGAGCAAACTCAACTTGTCTTTGGGATTGTGTTTGCTTGCCTAAAGGACTGGCCAAGCCCGGCGCGTTCCCTGCATCCGGTATGAACTAAGTTGCAGTAGAAACCATCAACTAACTGGCGGCGGAACGGCAACCGAAATGTTGGGAGAGGATTTCGGAACAACTGCCGAACCTTGCCACGTAAGTTGCTTTGCAGCCAACTTCTCTTTCCTCATCGCTGGTGGAGCTGGATTCAGAATCCACTTCAAGGCTTCTCTCCAGTCAATGTCTTGCCATAGGAACAGCGATGCATTCGTCTCGTGGACGTCTACCGGTGTGTCGACCAACTCTCTCAAAGACGCCTCACCACTTATTTTCTCCATCGCCATGCCAAGTGCTACTGAGGCCCCACACTCAAACGCTCTCTTCAACTGCTGGTCCGTGTAAGGCACCACTAGCCTCTTTCCCCATCCCCTGTCTTCGAACTGAGGAGCGACAAATCCAGGGACTATTTTCATGAGAAATTTGTAGTCTGGGACTACGCCATCCTTTCTTCCAGAAGCTGAAGATTCCGCGATTCCAAACTTCGTGCCGGGACGTCTGCCATTGACTGACTTCTGCCAATGTTTCTCAAAGACCTTACCTGCCAACTTCTTTCGATGTTTCCACGTCCTGCGGAAAGTGATTCCCTCAGGCATGCCGTGACTGAGGCGTACTGCTTCCGTGAACCCTTGGATGTAGCCGAGACGCATATCTGCTTTCCTCTTGTCGCTCGGAACCGTGACCATCGTTATCTTCGCCATCACTGTTTCTCCTTGATTTGTCGCAGCTACAGACGCACCCACTCTGCTGATTTTTTCTCGTCATAGCACAGTCTTGCGGCAATCTTGTTCCCATTCGAACCCAAATTGCTGGACCCGCCATAACGGCCATCAAACCCAAGTGCTCGATCTCGATTACGGGCAGCAAACTTAGCGTTCTCCAGATCTTGCTTAGCGTTCATTAGCTCTAACTTGAACACTGTGGTCGGAAGAGCCGCGTAGTGGGCTGCCGCTCGGCACTTGGCCAAGCAAAAGCGTTGGCGTTTGTTGGTGGGCTGAAAGGGCTGTTTGCAGTGCTGACAGTCCAACAACGTAGAAAAACTCATGTTTGGGCACACCTGTAGCGTTAGATTTGTACTGCTTTTCAAATTACGTTAGCTGTTTTTGGAGAACGTTACGCAGTGCGCGCAAACGTATTGCAAACAACGAGTAGAACGTAACTAAAATTATGCCAGCCGCCGAATCCATCGTCTACTGGCCAATGGTACAGGTTTTTGGAGATTCTACCTGTACTGTAGGTCAGGTGCGGTGCGGCTACGCAGGTCCTAACATCCGCAGGCCATTTCAGAGGCAGACTGAAAATGGCTACGCAGACAATCCCGCAGAGCGTGTTGAAGAGAATTGCACTGAACCGTGCGACGTTGGAAAAGCTTGCAAGGAAGCTTGAGGCCGATGAGGCAATCGTGCTTTCGGCACTGAAAGCCGGTTCTCCTGTTGCACCCGGACTTTTCTCGGCTGAGATCAAACTGACCGAACGCCGCACCACGGCTTGGAAGGCGAAGGCCATTGAGGTTGTGGACGAGGTTCGCGGCGATGGAGAGGGTGAAAAGTGGGCATCGCGTGTGATCGCAGCAACGAAGCCGAGCACGTCTGAGAAGTTGGTCGTAATGGTCGCCGGGTTGGAGTAGTAATGGGCGAGAGACCACCAACAGCGTGCAGGACGCCCGGCTGCCCCGGTCACGCCTCCGAACGAGGCTACTGCGAAGCTTGCCAATCCAAACTACAGCCCGCTCCCGGTCAGACGAGAAGGATGTACGACAGACAGCGCGAGTGGAAATCCCTTTACGATAGTTCGCGTTGGAGACATCCGGCATCCGGCCTAAGAGCAGCCTGCCTGCGGAAATATCCCATCTGTGTAAAGTGCAACCGAAATCCTTCCGTCGTTGCCGACCACAAAATTGACCACCGAGGGAATCCAATCCTGTTTTACGACTTCGAGAATCTGCAAGGCCTGTGTAAGGGATGCCACGACGAGAAAACCGGAAGCGAGCACGGCGGCAAAGGCTACGTGGCCCCAAAGCCCGCCCTCGTCGAAGGCAAGATACGCGACTACTCCTCCAAGCCATGAACAGGGGCTTCCTCAAGCCCTCAAACTCCAGGCACGCGGCAAAGCTCAAAGCAAAGCAGAAAGCCCGGCATTTAGCCGGACTACGTGGTACAAACCGAGGACTAGCAAGCAGGCTTGAACAGGCTGGCAAAAGCAGGGCAGCAAGTAAGGCAGGCTGAGCTGAGAATGCGGGATCAAGTGGAGCGCGAGCCGAGGATGTCTGCTAACTCCTGTGTTGCTAGAGACATTCCTACCTGGCTGAAAAACAGACCATAGCCCGTCCATTTTCGCTGAAGTTAATCGCCCTGCAACCGCCGCTTGGCTTTTTACACATTTCTGTGATTGAGACGCGTTCATGTTCTTACCATTCGCACGATTTCCTGATTCGTTGAGGCCCCATTCCTTATCCTTCGCGTGTCTTTGAGGTCTCCTTCTGACCGGCTTTCTCAACAGAGTGGGAACAGGATTTGGCAAAGTTGGAAGGTCGGGAATGTGATACAGACGGCGGCCAAACGCCCGTAACACGCGGCAGATGTACTGGCGAGATTTCCAAAACAATTTTGCTTTAAGAATTTCTTCCGAACTCGCCGTCGGAGGAATACCGCGTCGGCGCTGTCCCAAAGCAGCGCCGGCGCAACCCTAAAAGGAATTGTGATGCCGCGACAACCGAAAACCCAACACGAGAACTGGTTGAAGGGAACTGTAAGCCAAGCAAAGCCCTCTTCGCCGAGCCATTTTCAAGGCGGGCGGCCCGTCTTCCCGAAACACTTGTCCAAGGTCGCAAAGCAGGAATTCAAGCGTTGCGTCCAGCTTCTCGAAGTGCGCGGAACAGTCACGCCAGCCGACACAGTAATTCTGGCTGTTTATTCGGAGGTCTACGCGCGCTGGCAGCAGGCGAAGCGCGAGATAGGCGATTCCTTAATGCTGGAGACAACCCTGCTTGACTCTCACGGAGTTGCGAGAATTGTGCGGCGACTTAATCCACTTTTGAAAACTGTGGAGACGTGTGAGTCAAAAATGATTTCGTTGGCAAAATCACTCGGCTTAACTCCAGTTGACCGCGAGAAGGCCAAACCAACGCAGCCGCACGAAGCAGCCGACGGCCCACTTCCGGGCACGGTGGATTTCATACTCCAAGAACACGCCAAGAAAATAGCCCAAAACAATGATGGCATGCCTGCTTAAAGGACGCTCAAAATGAACAAGATTTCCCAAGCCGATTTAGACCGCATCGCTTTTGCCCAGAAGCTTCTCGATTCCGGAGCGATGAGGTCCGTCCGCTTCGACTTCAACGACCCTGCGTTTCTAACCTTCGCCAGAAAGCACGGCTTCCTAAAAGGGAACGAGGCGGAGATGGAGTGTTTTGAGCTTCACGGCAAGCTTTTTAAAGACCCAGTGCTGGAAAAGAAGGCGCAGGAGTTTCGAATTGGAGCTGTGCTTCCGGGATACGCGCACCTGAGAGCATTGGAGAAAATGTCGCCGAAGGAACTCGCCGGTCTATGCGAGCGCGTTACTGGCGTCCTGCCGTTCAGGAGTTCTAAATCACGCGTGTAGCTGACTTGTCCGGTAAGCGCTTTACCAGGACTTAGCCAAAGGTTGGAGCCATCGAGCACTCCGTCTATTCTAGTTCTCCGAAGGCTTCTCAATATTGTCTATGACGAGGACCTCGACGGGGCTTTCGCGTGGTTCGAGTTTCAGGCCGAGTTGCTCTTCTAGTGCCTGGAACAGGGAAGGACCGGCCGATCCGGAGACATCGGGTGTCCACTGAAGAGTGAAATCATATTTGCCCTTGAGCCCAGTATTATCCACAACTAAACGATCCAAATGCTGTTTTGACAGCCCCTTTACTAGCTGTCGGATAGAAATTCCTTGACCTGTTAACAGGCCCCTTCCAAAGCGCATGATGTCCCCATGGCCGTGGCCATCAAGGTCTTTCATTCCATTGGGATAAGTGTCGCCAGGTTTCGCCTCCTGAAGTTTCGGGCCGTTTTCCGCGACGACCAGCACGTATGCGGGAACTTGTCTGGTTTCGTGGTGGAGCGCCAGTTTGAAGCGGTCCGCCAATAGCGGCTGAAGCGTATGCAGGTACGCAAATTCGCCCTCATCTGTGTTGAGCTTCCGCAGCTCGTCTGCTACACCGCCGGCCATTTTCGCTTTGATATCGTATCGTCCGGTCCTTACCCAGTCTGGCCCTCCCAGGATCTGGTCGTCTTCAACTCCGTAGGCCTCACGAATGAGCTGCTGCAGTGTGGCGCCGTTGGCGGTGAACGTTTCGGATGAAAACCACCCAAAGCCGAACATGCCGCTGGCGGTTTTGTCTTCATGGATCGATACGGACTCGAACACGGCTGCGGTCTCGCCCTTATCTAGGGGCTGCGACTGGGCGCGGGTTTGGGTGGCGTGGAGCAGGCCGAATACGAACGGGACGGCAACGGCGATGAACCCAACTGAACTGAGCACAAGCTTGCGACCGAAGCTAAGGTTGACCGGTGTGCGGTGAAGCATGATGACCTCGATTCTTTTCTTGAGATTTGAGCCAGTTACCCCCGCTGCGCAGAACAGCGGCGACTCCAGGTAGAACTCACAAACTTTCAGAATGCTTTCGGCATAGACTTGCGGGTCGCTTCCACGGCGGAGTACATCTTCATCGCAGGCGCGCTCGCGCTCGTCAACCAAGCGCGCGCCGAGCCACCAGACGAGAGGATGAAACCAGAAGAGGGCTTCGACCAGCATGTGAAGCGCGGCGGCGAGATTGTCTCGGCGTAGAACATGACACAGTTCGTGGGCGAGGATTGCTTCCAACTGCGCCAGTGTCAGGCGGTCGGAAATGCCTGAGGGAACAACCAGGATCTGGCGAAAGATGCCCAGAATGCCGGGTTCGAGAGCGGATTTGGAGATGATGAGGCCGACGGGATTGGCGAGTCCTGCCTGTCTTTCCAGACAGCGCAACGTGTCGAATTCACGTCCGGACTGCATTGGTACAGCTCCACGTGTGGCAGCGGCCATGCGTCGCACGCGGGACAACCAGAAAAAGAGGACGGCTGCGAAGCCGGAGAGCCACGCAACGAGAAGAAGAGTTGGCAGAGCACGAGTTATCAGAGCGAGGCCGTTTGTGGGGGCGGGCACAGTAGGGTAACTTTGGCTTGCCGGCGCAAAAGGCTGGCCGATTCCTTGCAGCATCAAGAAGAGTCCTGGCGGTGTGGTTCCAGGAACTTTTGACCAGCCGAGATGGCTTCCCATGCTGACGAGTAGGGAAAACGGAATTAGAAATTTTGCGGATGCGGTGAACCATAGCCAGTAACGCGCTTTCGCGTGGTTTCTTCGGAGAAGGAGCGTCAGTAACCCTGCCGCCGCGGCAAAAAGGGTGGATTGCCACAAGTGGTTGGCTAATGGTGCGCCGATCGCGGCCCACCAAGGAGAGAAAACTATCACAAGTGGAAGAGAGCTCATTTGGACTTGCCTTCCCTCGATAGTCTTCGCAGGCTCTTTTCCGCTTCTTTCACGTCTTCAAGGGTTAGCCTGCCGGACTCGACCAGGTGCGCCATGACTGGCTGTGTCCGGCCCCCGAACAAGCTCAACAGTTCGTCAATCAGTCGGCCCTGCGCGGCGTGGCGCGAGATGACTGCTTCGAAGATATGGGCGTTGCTGATCTTTCTGACCCGGCGGAGGACCTTTTTGCGCTCCATGCGATAAACGGTGGTCTGCACGGTCGTGTAGGCAGGCCGAACGCGCTCGGGGAAAGCTTCTTGGATTTCGCGGATGGAGGATGCGCCGCGGGTCCAGAGGGCGTCCATGATTTGCAGTTCCAATCTCGTCAGTTTTGGCAAAGTCATCGCGACGTTCCTACTACACACGTTTGTAAACCTACTACAGGCATCTTTATCTGTCAAGAGGAAAAACGAGACCCGGAAATGAACATCGCTGGACGAGGGAAACTTCAGTAGCTTAGTCGTGAGACACCCCTAAGTATTTCGTTAGGTGTACCTGCCGTGGAGTTTGAGCGCCCTGCTCACGAACTCTTCCGTTGTTAGTTTGCCGCCCATGCTTCCAAGCTCACTCCAAAACTGGTAACAGGCAATGGGCCAACTAGGGTGGTGCTCTTGAGCTTCCTCTCAGGCAAGTTCGGTTTGCTTACAATTCGCAAAGAAATCGCGCCTGATATTTTCCTCTGTGTCTGTGACTGTGGAAATGAACTCACGGTCTGGCGAAGCTTGCTCTCAAACAACGTTCAACGCCATTGTGGTTGCCTTCCGGTCGTCAACTCTTTCTTTGGTCACATGCGGTGTTCCTATACGAAAGATGGCCGAAGCCTACGGCGGTACTCGGCAGAGTACAATTCGTATTCGTCAATGAAGACTAGGTGCCTGAACAGGAATAATAATGAGTACGCCAGCTACGGCGGTCGTGGCATCCGAATCTGCGAGCGATGGCTCCTTCCTCGCTGTCAAGGCTTCAAAAACTTCATTGACGATTTGGGTCCGCGCCCAAGCGGCAAGACGCTGGACCGAATTGACGTGCAGGCGCACTATGCGCCGACCAACTGCCGATGGGCAGACGCCGAGACTCAGTATCGTAACCGTCGATGCTTTCTCTATCCGGATGGCAACGTGCCCAAGCTGGAGGGAGTACGTTCGATGGAAGCGCGAGTTTCAGAATGGGAGCTGGAGGAAGCGCCTTACTGATACGCATAGCGAAGGTTCAACGGCAGGAGACGCCGGTAGCACCCCCCGCCGTAATGCCACCGCGCCTCTCATTGCGCCCACCAAGAAAGGCCGACGAAGAACTGCCGGTAAAGGAAGGGCCGTGAACCCTTAGGCCCGGCCATTTCGATTGCGCGAAATGCGAATTGTGATATTCTGTGTTCGTCGGTGCCCTCGTGCACTCGACGAATCGGCGGCACCGTCCGCTCAAATATAAGGGAGTACTGTAATGGGCAAACAGGTCCATCGCATTCCTGCTTTCGAATCTCGCAGAGTTTCACATCCCGTCTTCGGAACAATCAACAAATACTGGTTGACAGTGAAAGCGACTGATTTCCCTCCAGGGATTAGTTCTGCCGCAAATGCTCGTGAGCCGGTAGGTCTCAACCGAATGGTCTATCGCGATGTTCGCGCCAGTCTCGAAGGCAAGGAAGCAATTCCTGGCAGCTTCGATTTGATGAACAAGGGAATCACCATCCTTGCTTTGAGCGTTCGTCTGATCGACAAGGATAAGCAGGTCTTCGAAGTAGTCGTTGACGACCAGGATGGCGGTATCGTCGATGGGGCGCACACGGCGAAAATCATCGAGAAGTGCAATATTGACGGGACAACCCATCCTGAACAGTACGTTGAGGTTTTTATCCGCACGGGCGTGGAAAACGAGCTAATTACAGACATTGCTCGCGGGCTTAATACTGGCATGCAGGTCGCTCCTAAGTCCATTTACAACATCGACGGTGTCTTTGACTGGCTCAAGGCAGAAGTAGCCAGCAAGCCTTACAAAGACATGATTTCGTGGCGGGAGTCAGACAACGCCAATTATGACGTTCGCGATCTCATCAGCGTGTTGGAGATGTTCAACATATTTGATTTCCCCAATGACGGTGGGAAGCATCCGATATCTGCATACGAAAAATGGAGTATCCCCCTCGAGAAGTTCGCCAATGACTATGAAGAGAACAACAAGAAGCTAAAAAGCAGCAAATACTACAGGTTGCGACCAATCCTGAACGACGCACTCACTCTTTACGATCACATTCGCCACGATTTCCGCGACATCCATAACGAGGCTGGTGGCAGCGCCGGGAAAATGAATATCGTCGAGGAAGCATCTAAGGGACGTAAACTCGAATTCCCATTTGCTAACTTGCCCTCGACCGACTATCGGCTGACCAAAGGAGCGTCCTATCCAATTCTGGCGGCATTCCGAAACATGGTTGTACAAGATTCCTCTGGAAACGCGGCCTGGCAAGGCGGATTTAGGTCAGTCCTTCGTTTGTGGAGCGAAGCAGCATCGGAACTCGTCTTGGAAACATACAACGCGACGAAAGAAATTGGTCGAATGCCTGACCAGTTAGGGAAGAACCGCAAACACTGGGATAACCTGCACATGAAGATCCAGCTTCGTTTGCTGCGCGCTCAACTTATAGCGCAGCGAGGGAAGAAGGCATAGACATGGCCCTTCCCTATGAACTCCGACAGGAATTCCTTAAAGGCAACGTCGTCCTTTTTGTAGGGGCCGGCTTTGTGAAGAACTATTTGTCGGGTATGCCGCTCTGGCAGGACCTTCTTCGGCAGGTATTCTCTGCGCTGAGTGGTGACACCAACGAAATCTTCAAGTATTGCGATGCTGTTTACGACCAAAGCCAGAATCGAATAGTACATCCCGCCGAATACCTGCGGTTGGCGCAACAATTTGAGCTTGCGCGGGAGCGCGCCAACAGAGACACGCATGCGGGCGATCAAGAGCGTGTCCCGAGCATCCACGAACTTATCCAGAGGGCTTTGATGGAGACCTATAATCCCGAAATCGCTAAGCATCTGGTAAAGGGATCGCATCTAATGGCTGCCAAGAGATTGCCCCTGCCGATCTGGGTCACAACTAATTTCGATACTTTTCTTGAGGACACCTTTTTCGAAGAAGGCATCAATACTGGAACTGATATCGTTCTATCTCGACCGATAAGAAATGTCGATTTTGCCGCAGCCTCTGGTGGAGGGCGAACACTCCTTAAGATTCACGGTAGTGTATCCAATCCAGAACCTGAGCAGAGCATCGTCATAACTGAAGAGGACTACCACAGGTTTCTACGCAGCGACCGCTACATCATCAACAAGCTGTATACACTGTTTTGTGAGCGAACAGTCGTGTTCCTAGGCTACAGCCTCAGCGACCCAAATATTCAGTTCATCTATCACGAAGTGCTTTTTGATCAGAAGGCTGGGGGATCACCCGGAGATTCTCATTCCTTTTCGCAGATACGCCCCTCATTTTTTGTGACTCGCGGCGCCATTCCTCCGGAGCAAAAAGCATATTACAAGCATAAACGCATCCACTACATTGAGAACTTCTCTATTGAAAAGTACTTCGAGGAACTAGGGTCGACATTTAAGACCTTTGAACAAGGACGCGTAGACATCACAGCCCGGATCAGGGCCGACATTGGAACTTATCGTATCTGGTATGACTCAATCACGTGGGATATTGACCCGGCTGCGCTCTCCATGGAAGACGAACAGAAGGTCGATTCACTGGCTCAGATGCTCGACCTGGTCGAGCTTCACGAGGCCGTCTACCAGGCCAGTGGTTCGGCCGCTACGATGGAGGAGTTTGAACCTGGTAAGCTGAACCTTGTAGTCCGGGGAATATTAAGAGTTGCAGAGCATTGGTGCGATGACTTCCTTCGTCGGGGAAGAACAGACCTGCTCGAAATGTTGCTAAGCTTCCTACAGTTCAAGCAACGAGTCCGAAAGTCCAATGTACTTCATTCGCTCTTAAATACTATCGCTAGGTGGCTTCAGAGCTTTCCCCAACTTCCAGACATCGACAGATTTGTGCAGAGGTACTGCACACTCGTTCAGAAATACGATGTAGCGTACAACGATTGGGGTGACTATTCCTTCTGCCTGGAGCACTATGTCGGGGCAACGCGGTTATTTGTGCATATGTCAAAACCCACACAAAGGCGGGTAATTGAAGGTTTATATAGGCAGCTTTCAATGTGTGGCAGAAATATTGGGGATAGCTGGTATACGACCAACCGCGTTTACCAAATTTGGCCACAATTTAATGCGGTCGCATGGCCTCTGCTCCAAACGGAGATTCGCAAGTATGGAACAGGATACAAGAATCAGGCGATGCTGGATCACCTGAGGCCTGACGCCGACTGTGCGGGCTTCTTACCACGTGAGTGATGTTGTCAGCGCAGTTTCGGCGGCGTGATCGTCAGCTTCAGATTATCGGAATTGATGTGGAAAATGGTGCCTCCCTCAAGTCTGTACCGCTGGTAGCGAGGCCACTTTGCACCGTCGTACTCAGCAATCATCTTCTCGACCGCGTGCTTCCCGCGCCACTTATTGATGACTTCGTCGATCTGCTTTTGCGTGTGCTTGTGAGCCATGACTTCCTCCTGCCGGGAACCTTCTTCAAGTTCTCATCGGTCGGACAAGAGGTTTGTCGTACTGACGGTGGCCGGGGCGTACTGGGCCGTGCGGACCGGCACATCAGTAGACGCCTGAGCGTATAATGGGCGCTCAGGAGGAACGTGATGGCGGAAGCAAACGATGTGAAGTACACGGCGAAAGATTTGTACATCGCTTTTGTCGCTGGTGGGGTTTTCAAGGACACCAAGGCGGGGTCGATGGACGAACGCTGGAAGATGGCCGTGGGCAAAGCTCTAAATCATGTTGAGGACGAGAACCGGCCAGCGAACAGGGGAACGAGAACTGCCGACTTCGAACAGCAATTCAACGATGCGAAGAAAGCCTCGGAATCGACCAAAACAGCGGCACGTTCCTGAGCGTAATAATGGGCGCTCAGGAGGAGCGCGATGACAAAAGAGATAAAGTTCCTGACTTACGAACTGGAAAATGGCGAACGATTGCCGCCAAGTTGGGGTTTGCTACCGAATGTCGGCGACCTGTCGGCTGCGCACCGAGTGAAGGCTGTTATCCACGCCCCAATACCGACAGCACCGAATCACTTTGTTGTCGTCTTCTCTGCTCTACCGAAATCGTAGGAATGCGATGGACGAACAACCGACTCGTCGCAGCGGACGGCGCTAGCTATGCCCACGAAAGAAGAACTGGAACGCATGGACCTTACGCAACTGGCCGTGCTGTGCCAAAAGGTTGCCGAATCTCCTACGGCTAGCGGAGAGGCAGCCGACCAAGCCAGGAGCATGAAACAGGAATGGACCCTGCTGATTCACGCCACAACACCGCCGCTGCCCGACCTGAAAGAGCAAAAGGCGCGGGAAGCTGAAATGGAAAGATTGAAGCGGCGCATGGTCAGCTTGCTGGCCGCTGTTTTGCCGTAACCTTTCACTGCCGACTACCAAATCACACCGAGCTTCACTGCACAATCTTTGCTGCACACGTACGTTCCACCCGGGAGATCCAATCACTACACCGTCGAACGGCTTGCCTATACAGCGTCAGATCGCGCGTTCCATCGGCAACAAACCACCGAGCCGGTTGACCGCACTGAAACGTACTGATTGGCAGAGGCATGGTGTTTGCAACGCCGTGTAAACACGGGGCTTTTGAACGAACATCGGACTTCACGTATGCGATTGGGAATGGTTGAAGAGGCGAGCTAGCCCGACAGCCTAAGCGCGTGATAACCTTCGCGCGAGGTTACCCCATGACGAAATTTCTCTTGTCAGCGCTCCTTCTTTTGCTGGTCAGTGCCTCCGCTCATGGTCAGCGGGTATCCACGACAACCGGCAACGACCTTTTGGAGTCGTGCGAGTCAAAGGGTAATTTGGAGCACGCGTTTTGCCTCGGCTACATCATCGGAGTAACTGACGTTGAAGGAATGGACAGCGCTGTGTTTCCAGAGCGTCGAAGGTCGTGCGTCGCAGAAAATGTAAGCAACGGTCAAGTCAGGGACGTCGTTGTAAAGTATTTGAAAGACCACCCCGAGGAAAGACACCTCCAGGCGGCAATTCTCGTTGTGAAGGCTATGGGACAAGCGTTTCCGTGCAAGGCGCAATGACTCAAACACAGGCGACGCGCGTATACGCAGTGGTTAGGAGGAGACGAGATGAACGAACAGCCTCTTGAGGAAATTAAGAACAAGACGAAGTTGGACCAGAAGATCACGCCGGAAAGTGTGATGCGCTCTTCCGGGCGCGCGCGAATAAATTCACGGTCTGAAACAGCCAAGACTGGCAGACGCAAAGGGCCTCGCAAAGGGCGTCGCAAGGGCAGTCGCTGAAATTTTCACTGTTCAATCTAACGTACTAAAACGTACTGATTGGCAGAGGCGCGGTGTTTGCAACGCCGTGTAAACACGGGGCTTTTGAACGAGCATCGGACTCACGTATGTTACAATGAATGGGAGCCGGTGTCAGCCGTGGGGGCCGCGCAACCTTTCCCGCCCGGTGCGAATCTTATCGGCTAGGTACACCGAACGCAGGGGTTCTGCGTCTAAACTAGAGGTAAATGGTGCCGGGCAAACTCATCAGTCTTCTGCCTCCAGGAATCACAAAGCGGAACGTGTCTGCGAACGGCTCCGAGCCGGCGATTCCTGTGCCTGATTCGGCGGTGCCGAAATTCGACGCTCCGGCGATCCTCATACCCGATAATTTCTGGTCCAACCTGAAGCAGTTCTTCGTCGAGCGTCCGATCAAGGTGCGCGAGCGCGCCGATGCCCCGTTCACAAAAACTTCTTTTGGCACCGGGATGGGCGATAACCTCAAGGACTTTTTCAGCTCGGCACCAGTGCCCAAAGGACCGGTCAACAGCAAGCTCGCGGTCGCCTGGGGAGCGAATTTCGGCGGATTCGGGCAGCGCGTCAGGGAATTTTTCTCGCCTCCCAAAGTGGCGCCGCTGCCGTTCGAAGTAAAGCCGGTGAAGGTAAAAGACATCTGGTCGAAGGATGAAAACTTCGGCTGGAGCCAGGCGATTGCAATCGGCCTCCATGGCGGGATTATCCTGTTGCTGCTGATTCCGGTTTTCTGGAATGTGCTGCCGGTTTCCACGCAGGCGAAGAATAAAGGGATTGACGTCACGCCACTGGATATTTCGCCCTATGTTTCGAAGCTGCCTGCAGGCGCGGATAAAGCCGGCGGCGGTGGCGGCGGCGGGGATCGGTCGGTGCTGCCTCCGACGAAGGGGCGAGCGCCAAAATTCAAGTGGACGCAGTTCACGCCGCCGGAAGCAACGCTCAAGAATCCGAGTCCCAAGCTGCCGATGGATCCTTCGCTGCTCGGTCCGCCCGATTTGAAGGTGGCTAACCCGCCGCTGACGAACATGGGAGACCCGCTGGCGGCTTCTGTAAATTATTCGGGTGGCCCCGGTGGTGGCGGCGGTATCGGCACCGGCGAGTCTGGCGGTATTGGCAGCGGCTCCGGCGGTGGTCTGGGCCCCGGCGAGGGCGGCGGGACCGGCGGCGGAGTGTTCCGCGCGGGCGTCAATGGAGTCGGAGTTCCGGTCTGTTTCTATCAGCCTCCTCCGGAGTATTCCGATGAAGCGCGCAAGGTGAAATACCAGGGCGCGGTTGTCGTGGAAGGCGTCATCGGCATCGAAGGCAAGGTCACCAACATCAGGATTATCAAGGGCGTTGGGATGGGCCTCGATGAGAATGCCGTTGCTGCGGTGAAGACCTGGCGCTGCAAACCGGCTCTCGGACCGAACGGAAAGCCAGTGCCAACGCTGGTTCCCATTGAAGTTACATTCCGTCTTTTCTAAGTAAACCTCGCTCCATTCGAACTCGATCGATATTCGTATGCTCGCTGACGCTCGGCTTTTTCCTTGCATCCGCGCTAATTCAAATTTCCGGGCAACCATTCGAATTCGCTGCGCCTCTCATTTCCCGTTCGCTGCACGCCTCGTCGAGGAACCAGGCCAAATCTGAGGCGGGCGCGGAGGCCTGCCCATGCGCGATCCACTTTCGCGTTCTTTTGCGTCTCTCCACTTCTCCGGTGATTCGTGGTTTTTGCGCGTTCGAGAGAATCTCGGTCAGTTCCTTACTCGCCGCCCGTTTCTTCCTTCTTCGGCAAATGGCGCGCCAATCCATTTGCCAAAATGGGATAAGTCCGAAGGCCATGGACGCGCGCAGAGCGCATCAGTAATCACTCACGCGGCGATCCTGTGCGCACTGGTGTTCGTCGCCATTCACCCACCCGGTCCGCCACTCGATCCGCCTCCATCCGGTAAAAGGGCTCCGAGTTTACTGCCTCTGCCCACGCGTCTGTTAGAAAGCCTTCGGGGTAATCATCTGAGCGGAGGAACCGGTAGCGGATCGGGCCACGATCTTCTCCCTCCCAACCAAGGCAATCTTCCCCCGCGCTCTCGGATCCAACTCGTGAAACCTACGCTTCCGCAGAATCCGCACCCGGAGCTCCCCATTCCCCCGACAATTCTTGACCCATCCGCGGCGCGTGTGCTTACTCCGGTGGACAACATTGGCTTACCATGGATGCCCGATCCGAATGGTTCCTCCGGCCGCGGAAAAGGAAACACGATTGGTGATGGAACCGGAGATTCGATGGGCAACACACCGGGCGACGGCGTCGGGGTGGGCGGACCCCGAGGGCCTTATCATCCGGGAGGCACTGAAGCGAAGTGCGCATACTGCCCCGATCCACAGTATACGGACGAGGCGCGCGAGGCCAAGTTACAGGGAGCTGTGACACTGCTGGTGCTGGTGGGCGCAGATGGCCGGGCGGAGCAAGTTCGCATCGTGAAAGGGATTGGATTGGGGCTGGATGAACGCGCGGCGCAGACCATTCGAACGTGGAAGTTTGTGCCGGCATACGACGCCGCCCGGCACGCCGTCCCCACGTGGGTTACCATCGAGGCGATTTTCCGGCTCTTCTAGACACGCGCTAGGCGCGAGGGTAGCATTCAGCTTTATGCCGCACGAATTTGCTGAATATGATCACGAACCGGAGGCGTCAGCGTCCTCCGCGCGCTCCGGCGGTCCGCCTCGCAAACTCACCGGTATCGGCGTGCTCGACCCGCCAGGCCCGCCAAAACGGCCGTTGGGACCTATCCCTTCCGCGCCGACAAGTCTTTTCTGGCGCATCGCTGCGGCCCTACTCCTTGCGGGCATCGCCGCGATGACTCTCTTTCTGCTTTTCGCCCGGCCTTGATCGCCAGAAACTACCGCTCGCGGGTGATCTCCGCGAGGAACCAGGTGCGGCGCTCGGTCTGATCAATCCAGACTTCGATCAAGCTGGTGGTGGCGGCATCGTTGTGCTGCGCGCAGAGTTCGTGCGTGGCGCGCAACGAAGCCGTCAGTTGCTGGTTGTCGGCGCAAAGCTCCGCCAGCATGTCTTTCGGCGCGACGAACTCCGAATTGTTGTCCTTCAGCGTCTGGTATTTCGAAATGTCGCTGATGGAATGCAGCGTGGTTGCGCCGATCTTGAGCGCGCGTTCCGCGATATCATCGGTCATGGCGAAGATTTGGTCGGCGTGCTCGTCCAGGAGCAGGTGGTAGTCGCGAAAGTTGGGTCCGCTCATGTGCCAGTGGAAATTCTTGGTCTTCAGATAGAGCGCGAAGACGTCCGCGAGCAAAGGACGCAGCGCACTGGCGATCTCTGCGACAGCCTTGCTGCCGAGACCTGCCGCCGCTGCTGGAGCTTCTTTTGCTTTTGCTTGAGCTGCACCATTCTTTGGCATTGTGAATCTCCTTAAGCTTTCTTCGCAGGTCCTCGGGATGTTCTGAGCGATGCGGCTCCAAAGAACCGATTGGCGCGAATCTTCCGAGTTTCCTGCCGAGGTGATTTTGCCGGCGAAAGAGTCCCTCTTCTGGACCCGTCCGAAGCCAGGAGAGGGGAATCCCGCTTCGGAAGGAGCCAAGTATAAATCCAAGGGGTCTGCACTGCAATCTCGGCTGGCCGCGACGGCGCAATCAAGGCTGACGCGTATCCTTTTCCTTACACGTCCTGGATGCATGCGGCTTAGCTATCGCGGAACGTTTTGCGCACCATGCTTCGGCTGGGTTCGCGGGGCTGCGCTGCAATCTGCTAGGATTCCTTCATGAGAAAAACAGCTCTTTTCGCCCTTTCCCTGGCGCTGTGCGCGTTTTGTTTTGCAAGCGGTTCGCGGGCGCAATCGACGACCGGCAGGCTCGATTTCCTGGCGCGGGTTACGCCGACGGGGGCGCGGTCGGAGCCCGTGCGCGAGTTCACGTTTTATATCCTGACCAAGAGCTACACGGAAATCGTCAAGGAAATGGAAGACAAAGATCCGATTCCTCCGCGCGATGAGTTCATTGACACGCTGAAGGTATCTCCCGAGCTGAAGGCCTGGCTGAAGGAACACGAGATCCTGGACCTGACGATGCCGGATGTCGATAAAGCGATCACTCCGGACGACGTGATGCACGTTCCGGAATTCAAGGCAGCTTACGAGCGATCCAACAGCGGCGGCGTTACCGATGGGTTTCCGAAGCCGAAGTACAATGATGCGGAAAAGGCCGAGCATCCCGATAAGTACGAAAAGCACAAAGAGGAATACATAGCTGCGCTGAAAAAATTCGTTCAGACGCACCCGCAAACCATTGCAGGCATGGAATTGGAGCTGGACGCCGTGAATCCACAGAAAAAGTGGGCCGCGCTGGAAAGCCAGCAGCACAAGCGCATTCAACGCACCGCGCCGGACACGGCGCAAATCAAATTCATGGTCGCCAAGGCGGACACCGACCTGGAGGGCCATGCGTCGATCTCCGGACTCGTGCCGGGCAGCTACTGGATCAGCACACTCAATTTGAATGCCGCCTCGGGCGACATGCGTCTGCGCTGGGACGTTCCGATCCTGATTCAGGCGGGGCAGTCGGTACGCGTGGAATTGACGAATCTCAACGCCATCGACGCGCACGGGGAAAAGCCCTAGCGCTCCCGCGCTTTCGCCATGGGCACGCCGTTTCTCTGGATCGTCTTTAATCTCTTCATTCTCGCCGCGATAGTGCTCGACCTACGCGTGTTTCACCGGCGCGCTCACCGGATCAGCGTGCGCGAAGCCGCGCTTGCCAGCGCCGGGTGGATCGGCGTCTCCGTGCTGTTCGGATTAGGAGTCCTGCGTTTCTACGGCCAGCAACCCGCGCTCGAATACTTCACCGGCTATCTGATCGAAAAAGCGCTGAGCGTCGACAACCTGTTTCTCTTCCTGGTGATCTTTCGCGCGTTTGCGGTGGACGATCGCGTGCAGCATCGCTTGCTGGAGTGGGGCATACTCGGGGCGCTGATCATGCGGGGCGTGATGATTGCCCTGGGTGCGGAGCTGATCGAACACTTTTCCTGGGTTTTGTATCTCCTGGGAGCGTTTCTGATCTATGCCGGGCTGCGCATGTTGTTCGCCAGGAAGCTGGAAGTACACCCGGACCAGAACAAACTCTTCCGCTTTGCGCGCAAGCATCTTCGGGTGACGCAGGATTACCAGGGCGAGAAATTTTTTGTGCGCCATGCGGGCAAGCTGTGCGCCACGCCCTTGTTTCTGGTGCTGCTGGTCGTGGAAATCACCGATGTGACGCTGGCGGTGGATTCCATTCCGGCGGTGTTCGGCATTACGCGCGATCCTTTTATCGTGTATACCTCGAACGTTTTAGCCATTCTCGGGCTACGCGCGCTCTATTTCCTGCTGGCGGGAGTCATCGACCGCTTGCAGTATCTCGACGAGGGGCTGGCTTTCGTGCTGGTATTCATTGGCGGAAAAATGATTGGCGAACCGTGGATCCATATTCCCGTGAGTATTTCTCTGGGAGTTGTTGGAGGCGTGCTGCTGATCGCGCTGCTTGCGTCGCTGCTGATCCCGGCGAGGAATAAAATCTCGGCGATTGAAGCCCTGGCGTCTTCCAATCCGGCTGAAAGGCGCGCGGGGGCGGAAGAAATTTATCGCGTGGGGCGCGCGCCGGCGGACGGCATTGTCTCCGCCTGGTGGGAAGACAACGAACTTTCGGCGCTACTGCTCGGGCCAAATCCAGTCGTGACGGTGGGCCTCGCGGTTCCACGCGAAAGCTTCGAACTAATTCATGCAGCGAACGGATCGCCGCGGATGTCCGAAGTCCCTCCTGACCAGGATGCGGAAGAGTTCGAGCTGCATTTTCCGCACGGCGTGATGCTGGACATCCTGACAACCCGCGAGCCGGGTGGCTCCGGAGCCATTGCGCGATACCTGGCGAAATTTGGTGGGGGCGTGCAGCAGGTGGAGTTCCGCTGCACGAATGTGGACCGCGCAACGCAAATCTTGAAGGACAAATTCGGTGTCGCTTTCATCTATCCGGCGACCCGGCCGGGGGCGGATGGCACACGCGTAAATTTTTTTCTGGTTACGACGCCAAACGGTGGAAAAGTTTTGATTGAGCTATACGAGTTGCCGAAGCCACCGGACTCCGCAAGAAAAGTTCAGCAGTAATCATTTGGCGTACGCAATTTCCTGCCATGCGCGCAGGACTTCCCCGACGGTCCAGGCCTGGGCGATGCAGCCACGGGGCGTAAAGGGGGCGTCACCATCGAAAATCTCGCTGAGAGTGCCCAGTCCGCTTGAGTAGATTTGCCGGCCGAGCGGTTCGAGAAAACGCAACGCGGCTTGGCGATCGCGATCCACGCGATAGTGCGCGAGGGCGAAGGGGCCCATCAGCCAGCCCCACACCGTGCCCTGATGATAAGCGGCATCGCGGTCGCGCGGACCGCCGCCGTAATGGCCCGTGTAGCCAGTCTCGCCGGGAGCAAGGCTGCGCAATCCGTAGGAGGTCAGCAGATTCCGCGCGCAAACATCGACGACCGACTTTTGCTGTTCGGGAGATAGCGGGCTGACCGGCAACGAAACGGCAAGAATCTGGTTGGGACGAAGGGAAGCGTCGTTCCCGATTCCGGGCGTATCGATTACGTCGTAACAGCAACCTCTTTGCGAGTTCCAGTATTTCTGAAAACTTCTTTGAGCCTTGGCGGCGAGTTTTTCGTACCCATCCCGGGGTTGTGCAAGGAGCCGCGCTAATTCCGCCATCGTTGCGAGCGCATTGATCCAAAGAGCGTTGATCTCCACGGGCTTGCCAGTGCGCGGGGTAACGACCCAGTCGCCGATTTTCGCGTCCATCCAAGTCAACTGCACGCCGGGACCGCCGGCATAGATCAGGCCGTCGGCAGCGTCGGCATGAATGTTGTAGCGCGTGCCTTTTACGTGCGCGTCCACGATTCCGGCGAGAACCGGAAAAAGTTGCTGCAGCGTTGCCATGTCCTTTGTGGCGGCAAAATATTGGCGGACGGCTTCGAAATACCAGAGAGCGGCATCCACGGTGTTGTATTCCGGCTGGCCGCCAGCGTCGGGGAAATTGTTGGGAAGCATTCCGCCATCGACGTAGCGCGAGAAGGCCAGAAGAATGCGCTTGGCAACTTCAGCGCGCCCGGTCGCAAGCGTCAAACCCGGCAGCGCGATCATGGTGTCGCGGCCCCAATCGCCGAACCAGTGATAGCCGGCGATGATGCTGCGGCCGTCCGGCTCTTCCGGGAGGCTGCGCTTGACGATGAATTGATCGGCGGCAAGAATGAGTTGCCAAAGCCAGGAAGGGGCTTCCTCCGCATTGTTTTCGTGTTTCGCCTGCCAGTCCTGGAACAACTTCACTTCGTAATTCGCGCGTTCCGCCCGGGCGGCCTCACTGTCGAGCGAGGTCTTGGCCTCCGTGGTGGCGGCGAAAATGACGCTGGAACCGACTTCGAGCTTGGCGCGGAACAGCGCAGCGAAAAGATAGTCCTCTCGGTCATCAAGGCCGCGCGCGGTTTCTGCCGCGAAATAACAGTCTCGATACCAATCGTGATGCTGCTCACAAGAGGCTTCCGCACTCAAGAGATAGAAGGGCGTGGCGCCCTCTGAGGCCAGCACTCTCACGCCGCATTCGACAGGGTCGATCTCCATCCGCCAATCACCCGCATGCGTCAAAGAGTGGAAGTCACGGTAGTTCACGAACGCCTTCAATTCCATTTCAATCGGGCCGCTTCCGCGCACGAGCGTGTATTGGATAAAGGTGGTGTTCTCTCCCTGCGGCATCCAGACACGTTTTTCCAGTAGCGCGTCGGCAAGGGCGTATGTCCAGACAGGCTTTGCGCCTTCCACGTGAAATTGCTCGATGAGGAGGTAGCCTTTCGGATCGATCGCACCACTGGCCCAGCGATGCGTAGCGAGAGAAAAATCCGCTCCGGCGTAGCGGACAAGTTCATCGAAGTGGGAGACAAGCTGCGTGCGGCCCACCGGCGGTTGCAGAGCAGCGACCAGCAAACCGTGGTAGCGGCGCGTGAGGCTCCCCGAAACTGTTCCGGAAGCGTATCCGCCGATGCCGTTGGTGACGAGCCACTCACGCGATTCCGCGGCGGCGAAGTCTCCGCAGATTTCACGGCCAAACTGAACTTCCGCTTGTTCCGACACGGGCCGCCCTCCAATTCGAATCGCCGGGACTGAATCTTCTGTCTAAGCGGCCCGCCTTCACCACTGTCTAAAGTTACAGAGCCTAGCTATCACCATAAACTGGGATGGCTGCGCCCTGGATTACTCTGGCATCGTCGCTGCACAGAAAAAGAATCACGCGCGCGATATCCTCGGGTTTCGGCCACTTGGCAAAATCCGCATTCGGCATGGCTTTGCGATTGGTTTCCGTATCGATGATGCTCGGGAGAATGGTATTTGCGCGAACGCCGGTGCCCTTCAGATCCGCCGCTAGAGAATCCAGCAGCGCCATGGCGGCCGATTTTGAGGCGGCATACGCAGCGGCACCGGCGGCGTGGTCAAAGGCGGCTTTTGCGGCTACGTTTACGATAGCTCCGCGGCCTAGCTTCAACATGGCTCTCACCGCGGCACGAGTCAATGCATATCCCGAACGCAGGTTCAGCGCAATCATCTGATCGAAAACTTTCGTCTCCAGTTCCCACAACTTGGTGCCGCCCGCGTAACCTCCCACGGTGTTTACCAGAACATCCAAACGGCTATGCTTGCGCACAATATTTTCAATCAACTGGCGCACGGCGGCTTCGTCCGTGACGTCAACCAATTGCCCTTCGAGCCTCTCTCCAGTGGTTCCAGCGGCCCTCTTTAAAGCGTCGAACTCTTCCTGGACTCGAAAGGTGACCACAACCTTGGCGCCTTCCTCAAGGAACGCGAAACTCACCGCGCGGCCCAATCCTCCCGTGCCTCCCGCTACGAGAACCACTTGCGCTTCGAATCTCCCACTCATTGGCGCCCCTCGAGATAGCTTCTTCTCATGGATTCAGCCACTTGGTCATAAGGAATCTTTGTTGATCTTCATATCCTGCGCGGCGATAGAGCTCGAATGCTGCATCGTTTCCGCGATCGACTTCCAAATGGATGGCATTCACTCCCCTCTCTTGCGCTTTTTTCTCCACAAATTCGAGAGCCTGCCGGCCAAAACCGCGCCGGCGGTGCGCCGCGTCGATGTAGAGTTCGTCGATGAACGCGTCGTGGCCATGAAACTCGAAGCTGAATCCCAAGGTCAACCCGATATAGCCGACCACGGAGCTCCCCTCGCAGAGAAGCCAGACTCCACCGAACGCTGGGAACAACAAGAATTTCCGGAGCGCCGCACGCGCCTTACTCTCATCAAACTTGATGGCTCCGGGCGGATGCTCGGCGAGCAGGCGCATCATGCGCAGAAGCTCCGCTTCGTCCTGCAGAGTTGCTTCCCGGATCGCCACTCGGGACACCTTACTCCCCGCTTTGTTCGATGAGCTTTGCGACCAGGCCGGTCCATCCCGTTTGATGATTTGCGCCAAGGCCAGCGCCGTTGTCGCCATGAAAATATTCGTAAAAGAGCATCAAATCTTTCCAATGCGGATCGCTCTGGAAGATCTCCAATCCGCCCGCGACAGGACGCCGGCCGTCCTGCCCCCGTATAAAGATATGAACGAGCCGCCGGGAAATTTCCCCGGCGACTTGCCAGAGGTCGAATTCCTCATCGGAATGTGTGGGGCATTCCATTTTGAAGTCTTCTCCATAGTAGTGATGATATTTCTGCAGTGATTCGACCAGAAGGAAATTCACCGGGAACCAGATGGGGCCGCGCCAATTCGAATTGCCGCCAAAAGTTCCGGTGGACGATTCTGCGGGCTCATAGTCCACGCGGTTCGCATTTCCGTTCACATGCACTTCGTAAGGGTGATCCTTGTGGTAGCGCGACAGCGCGCGAATACCGTAAGGCGACAGAAACTCCGTCTCGTCCAGCATGCGCGTGAGCACGCGCTTGAGCTGTTTGCGATTTACGAGCGAAAGCAGCCGTCGCACACCGCGAGCCGAACGCTGTGTCATTTCAATATGCTCAGGCACGTCCGGATGATTATCGATGAACCATTGCATGCGTCGTTTGAAGCCCGGCAGGCGATCTACAATGTCCGGCTCCAGCGTTTCCACGGCAAAGAGGGGGATCAATCCCACCATGGAACGGATCTTCATGAAGTGTTCTTCGCCGTTTGGGAGCTTCAGCACGTCGTAGTAAAACCCATCTTCGTCGTCCCACAGGGAGCGCCCGCCGCTGCCGAAATCGTTCATGGCGCGCGCGATGTAGACAAAGTGCTCGAAGAACTTGCTGGCGACATCCTCGTAGGCAGGATCTTCCTTCGCAAGCTCGAGAGCAATCGCCAGCATGTTCAGACAATACATACCCATCCAGCTGGTGCCGTCGGATTGCTCGAGATGGCCGCCGGTAGGGAGCGGCGCCGAACGGTCGAAAACTCCGATGTTGTCGAGACCGAGAAATCCGCCCTGAAAAATGTTCGCGCCGTCCGGATCCTTGCGGTTGACCCACCACGTGAAATTCAGCAGAAGCTTGTGAAAGACCTTTTCCAGGAAGCCGCGATCGGCTACCCCGCGCATGCGCCGCTCGATTTTGTAAACACGAAAAGCCGCCCAGGCGTGCACCGGCGGGTTCACATCGCCGAAAGCCCATTCATAGGCCGGCAACTGACCGTTGGGGTGCATATACCACTCGCGAAGTAGCAGGATAAGCTGCTCCTTCGCGAAATCCGGATCGACAAGGGCCAGTGGGATACAGTGAAACGCCAGGTCCCACGCTGCGTACCACGGATACTCCCACTTATCGGGCATGGAGATGATGTCGTCGTTGTAAAGATGCGTCCAATCCTTGTTGCGTCCGTGCCAGCGCTCTTCGGGAGGCTTGGGCCCGGCGGGATCGCCCTCGAGCCAGGTGTGGACATCGTAGTGATAGAACTGCTTGGACCAGAGCATCCCGGAAAGCGATTGGCGCATGACGGCCTTGGCCTCGTCGGAAAGATCTTTGGGAATGCGGGAAGCGTAAAACTCCTCGGCTTCTTTCTGCCGTGTGGCGAACACGCCTTCGAATCCAGTCACAAAATCGTTAGTGCCGGGAACGCCCTCGGTGCGCTCCGATGCGCCCGGTGAGACTTCTCCTCCAACTCTGCCTGCACCAATATCCATCCCGCCGAGAGGCTCCGTGTCGGTAAGCCGCAATTTCAGCGTAACGGGCTCGCCGGGAGCAAGCTCCAGCGGGTAATATGCCGCCACCTTCGTTCCCATCTGCTCGGGATTGACTGCTGCTTTGTTGCCGTGGATCAAGAACTCGTTGAACGCATCCTTCACATAGGGTGAACGGTTCTTGCCGCCAAACAGCCGCGCGTTATTGGTCTCGTTTTCTGTGAACAGCAATGTGGGGTGACCAGCGCACAGCAGCCAGCGCTTGCCATATTGCCAGTGTTGCGTCTCAACGCAGACACTGCCGGGCACACTGGTCCCTTTGCGCGCGAGCGGGCGGCGCAAATCCTTGCCCCAGGACCATGTATTGCGAAACCAGAATTGCGGCAGCACGTGCAATGTGGCGGCTTCGGGCCCGCGGTTCACGGCGGTGATTTTGATGAGAATGTCTTCCACATCGGCCTTGGCATATTCCACGAACACATCGAAGTAGCGGTTCTCGGCGAAAACTCCAGTATCGAGCAATTCGAACTCCGGGTCATTGCGGGTGCGGCGCCGGTTCTCTTCGACCAAATACTGGTAAGGGAATTCGGCATGCGGATACTTGTAGAGCATGCGCATGTAACTGTGAGTGGGAGTGGAGTCCAGATAGAAGTAATACTCCTTGGGATCCTCGCCGTGGTTCCCCTGATTCCCCGTCAGGCCAAAGATACGTTCCTTGAGAATCGGGTCGCGCCCGTTCCAGAGCGCCAGCGAAAAGCACATTATCTGATGGCGATCGCAGATGCCGCCGATGCCGTCTTCTCCCCAGCGATACGCCCGCGAGCGCGCATGATCGTGCGGAAAATATTCCCAGGCGGTGCCGCCGGGGCTGTAGTCTTCGCGGACCGTTCCCCATTGCCGTTCGGATAGATAGGGCCCCCAGCGCTTCCAATATTTTTTCCGCGTGCGCCCCTCTTCGAGCCGGCGGTCTTCCGTGGTCTGGATTCGTGGCATGGTCGGCCAATCCCCCGGAGGGAGTTTAGCCTATCGGCGTACTTTTCTGCAGTAGAGGGGTTACAAGCTTCGGGGGCGCGCAATCATAACTTCCGGGCACGGCCGGAAGCGAAGATGCGCCGCTGGTTTAAGGAGTGGATGACTGGCTGGAGGATTGGGTTTGCGGCTGCGCGGGAGTCTGGGAGGACGGTTTGACGGAACGCAGAAGAATTATCTTAGTGCCTGAGTCTTCATTTTCGAGAGCGACGACGCGAACCTGGTCGCCGCGTTCGCCGACGAAAGTGATGTCGTCGTCGGAGATATGCGACTGTTGGAAAAATTCCGGCAAGTTCTTGTGGCCGGGATCCTGGCGAACGAATTCCGGGCTCAAATGTTCGAGGTACCAGTTGTTTACGTACTCGCGGGAAGAATTCGAATGGTAGGTGCTCGATACCACTTGAGGCTGGCTCTCATCGCCGAGGGGATGCGACGCCGGTCCTCCGGGAAGGACAAGCGCAGACTGCGGATAAACAGGCAAGCCAGGGCCGATTTGCTGGGCTTTCTCAAAGCGATAGTCGCCAATGGGAGTGCGCACCGTGGTCCTGTCACCCTCGGAGCGGAGTTGCAGAGCATGAATCACGCGCGAAGCCATCAGCAGTCCTCCGCCAAGGAGTACGCCAAAGCCGCAGAACATGGCGGCCATCATGAACAGCAGTGATTTAGAGGAAGAAGACTCCCCCGATGATGAACTCTTGCCCATAACCCCTTCTCCCAACTGCCTGCCCGACACCGTGAGCCTCGTTGGACCGAGGCCAACTATTCTCTCTACAGTTCCAAAGCGCGAAATGACTCCTCGCGCGCTGCGGGCCCCAACATTGCGAGCCCTGTACGAATCTCGCGAGCCGGTCTGCTTGACCCACTCCGGCTGAATCCTTCGGCCTGAAAAACGCGGCCCCGGGGACTCGGGGCCGCGCAGCATGCAGCACGGCGCTGCGGTCTACTGGTTCGGCAGAAGGAGCTGCGTGAACCCTGTGGTATTGACGTCGCGGAACATCGGCGTGCGCGGCGGCAGGAGCAAAGGATTCAGGAAGTTGGTATCAAAGGAGTAGCCGCGGTTTGGCGGGCTGTAGTTGTTGCCGCCGGAATTGAATAGCCCGATAGCCTGGCGGTTGTAGTACAGGCTCACGATGGATCCCGTGTAGTTCAAGGTCCCACCCCAGCTTTCCAGGTAGCGCATGAAGTTGTGTACGCCGCCGTCGGTTCCAAAGTCCTGGCTTCCGTCGAGGGCGGTCGTGTCCCAGGAAGGGATGGGGAAAGACACGCTCTTGCCGGCCACAACTCCCAGGCGGTACCAGGCCGTATTCGCCTGGCGGGCCCCTGTGTTAAACGGGGAGTTAAAAGTGGTGACATCGTTCCACTGGTCCGACAGAAGCGTGAAGGCGTCGGCAGCCACGGAGGCCGCGACGCTGGGATCGGAGAAGCCGTTGCCCGCGGAATTGGCGTTGAAATCGCCCTGGAGGTAAGCCGGATTTTCTGTTGCGATAGTCAACCCGCAAGAGATGGAGCCCGGGCACAGTGGCAAGTTGATGAGTCCACCATTTACGATCTTCAAAGACCGGCGGAAAAGTGACGAGGGATTTTCGCGTCCCTCATTGGCATTGTTCAGGAACGTTCTGGGCCATGGGAACCCGGCGTTTGGACCGGTGCAGAGCGGATCGGCCACCGTCGCGCTGAGCGCATTCGAAAAAAGAGTGTTGGCGGTGATGTTCCCCGTACTGTCGACCATGGCAGGTTGAAACGTAACTTCTCCATAGGTGTAGAGAACACCGGTGCCATCCAGGTCTTCCCCCGTATCGAGCGTGCTATTGGGGCAGCCCTTGACGTCAGACGGATTGACGAAGTCACCATAGCCATATTCTCCCGTCTCGTGTCCGGAAGGCGAGAGAGGTGGCCAGGTGCCGAGGGCAGTACCTGTCGGCACATAGTTGCTGCGGCGATCGGAGACGTAGACGACGAAGTTATTCGGCGCGACGTTGGGATCCTTGGTGCTTAGGCCGGAGCTACCGAGTGTGCCTGAGAACCACGCCGCCAGGTTCTTGACGTCCAGCTCGATGTAATTCATGGTGCCACCAAGCGTAATCCGCGTGTTGAAAGGGGCTGTAGGCGCGCTTTCCCGGTTATAGCCTTCACGCGTATCAAAAAGCTCGTTGGGCCAGAAGTCCGAAGGCTGAGGTACCCAAGCGGCGCCGGTCCCTGGACCTGAAGACGGGGTGGTCCGCAGATTCGCCAGCACCTTGCCGGTGGATGGATCCACGCCGCAGACTTCGGCGACGGTGGACTGAACTGGCAGATTCTTCGGCGCGGTCGACTTCAGGATGCCAGGCTGGACGTTTACCGAAGAAGGATTGTCTCGAATGCGCTCGAGACGAATCACCGCGTTGGGATGCGGATCCAAACAGGTGCCTTTGTTGAACAAGGCGGCCGTAAATGTGGTGGCGGAAGAAGCGAATGGAGTTCCATTTTGATAGCCGAGCTGGACCGTTCCGCCAGTATTGGGATCCAGGGATGGTAGGGACGGTAGTGCCGGGGAAGCGCCGCCGTCCATTTTCGCGGTCGTACCTGTCCAATTCGGACCCAGGTTGCTGCCATCGAAGGATTGCGGCACCGGGTTAATGTTTCTGCCCACGTACCCGAGGCTGAGAATCTCCTGGGTCACGTCTTTCCATGTCCCGCAAGGGCTGCCGTAAGCAGTCTGCGCGTCAATTTTGATGAAACCGGTGATGATAGGTTTACCGGCCGGCTGCCAATAGCCGTCGCCCCCGTTAACGCCAGGGACATATGCTCCCGTGGCGGCTCCGGAAGCAGCAAGCGGCAATGGCGTGGTGCCTGCGGTGCCCATGGCCGTCTTCAGAGCCGTCGCGTTCGCGGAGCTCCAAGCAGCGACGGGCATGGCAAGGTCGGCCAAGTTAAAGGGAGCGCCGGCGCTGACGCAATCCAGACTGGTAATGTCTGCGGCATTATCGGAGAGCAAAACTCTCAAGCTAGCCTCGGCAAAATAGCGCTCGCCAAGAATGCCCGGATTCGTCGCTTTTTCGTTTTGCACGGGGCGGCGAATGATATCGATCGGCTGCAAGCTGCCGAGGACCGAGATGGTCAAATTGAGCGGCTTCACGCCGCTGCGAAGATTGCCGTTAAATGCTGGCGTGATCGTCTTGGCCCAAGCCGGGTTTGTCCCCGAGCCGAGGCAGGCCTTTTGACTTCCCTGTCCAAACCCCAGGGCCAGGAACGAACCGCCTCCGGTGGTGATTTCCACGCTGCCAGGATGCTTCCCGGTCGTGGACTCCGGATTGGTGTTAGAGAGGCAGTCGCGCAGGATGTCGCCGACCGCCGTGACAGGATTCGACAACCAGAGCTGGTTTACCGTCGTTTGTGTTGGTGTCGCGCCCGCCGGTCCGCCGCTATCCAGGAAAATATTCCCGTTCGAGTGCACGCGGCCACCAAAGCTGAAATTTGGACCGGGAAAGAAGCTCAGGTCGGTTTGCGAGAAGATACCAAATTGAAAGAGAGGGATGCCAACGGTTTGGGTTGTCCTTTGGAGCTTTACTTCGCCACCGGAGGTGCTCAGTGCCGCGACTGTCAGTGTATAGGTGGTCTCCAAGGCGGTCATGCCCTGATAGGGGCTGGAGCCAGAAGTGATCTGGGCGAAGGCAGCCAGAGGATTGCCCTTGCCGTCCTTCGGATAAGTAATCGCATAAGTGCTGTTGCCCAGAACGTCTTTATAAGTGATTCCACTCGTGGAAGGCAGACTGGGAGGAGTCGTTGCGAGTGCGTCGACCTGCGGGCCGGTCGGGGCATAAGTTGCGCCGAAGAGATTGCCGAGGTCGGCAGTGAGTTTCTCCATGCCGGATTCCGCGCCATAGAAAGCTCTGCTCTGGTCGTTGTTCATGCCGGAGAGCCGCTGCCCTTCCGTCACCAGGAGCATGAAGCCCACTACCATGGCGGACATCAACAAGAGCAGGAGGAGCGTAGTGATGAGCGCAATGCCCGCTTGTTTTCTCATGAATGTTTTCGTTGATCTCATCTTGGAGCTCCTCTTACTTGTAATTATTGAAATAGGCCATGCTGCGGAGGGCGACTTGCGTGGCCAGATTGGTGCGAACGTATTGATTGGACATAGCCGCAGTCGTCGTGGACCGCGCGCCCATATAAATGTTGACCGAGCGGATCTGGTTTTCGGTATCGCCCGCGGGGACGCTGAACTGGTTTACGGGGGCCGGCGACGATCCATCCGCAAAATTGTAAGCAAACTGCAGATTCTCCAGGGTCTCTGCCACTGGTTGCGGGGTGTTGAAATTCACGGCGCGCATCAGCCGCGGATGCTTGGGATCGGTAGTGTTGTCCAGATAATAGGTGATCATCCAGATGCGCGTGCACGATGTTCCCGGATAAGTACCGTTCGGTTTGCCAGCCGTGAGGTTCTGCAGCGAGAGGATCGTCCCATTGGCTTCGGTGGTGGTGCGCCCGTTAAGATTGAAAGCGTCGCCAGGGGAAAAAGTCAAAGTCTGTCCACTGACGGCAGTAACAGTCTGCAGAATCCCGTTGGGGTTGTTGCTGTTGTAGATCATGAGCAGGTCGCCGGGGTTGACCGGGATACCGGCCGCACCCAGGGTCACGCAACCTGGGCTTGAATCAAAGGTGATCGTCAATCCAGTTGCCGAGATGCTTCCGGCTGGACAGGCCGCGCCATTGATCGGCTTCTGGACCATCGCCAGGGTATTGTCCGCATACATGACCGTGATGATGTCGGTGGCTGGACTCGAAGTTCCGTCAGGACTCGTAACGGTCGGACCCAGGCCGTTGCCGGGCTCAATGGCCGGCAGGATGACATTGCACCCGGGAGTCGTGGAATTTGGACCCTGGAAAGTCTTGCCCAGGACCGCGGGGGGCCGATTTACCGGCAGACCGATGTTGCAGCCGGCTGCATTGATGGTGTTGGGGATCGAGATCCCGCCTGTTGGTATGCCGGTTCCCGTCTGGATCAAATCCTGTACAACCAGGTTGAGGCCTGCGCGCAGGTTGTCGCTCATGTCCGAGGACTGCGTGACATTGGTGTTGGCCTTGGTGGAATCCTTGAACGCCAGCACGGCCGCCGCGAGCGCGATCATCGTGACCGCCATCGCTATGATCATTTCCACCAGCGTGAAACCTGACTTTTTCTTCATCACGTGCTCCTCAATCCAGTCTCACGAGAATTGCGAGATAAAGCTCACCAGCGTGTAATTGCGCGTCAGAGATCCCACCGTGTAAGTCATGGTGATGGTGACTTGACGGAGTCCCGTCTCGCCCGGAACGTCGATAATGGTGATCGTGCGTTTCATGTTGGTAAGAGACATCACCACGTCATCCGCGGTCCCAAGAATCTTGTCGGGACCGGGGCCGGTAATCACAACGTCCGGGTTAGCTGCGTCATCGTCGGCCGTCCCATAGAGCCCGTCAGGGCCGGCGGCCAGCAGAGGTTGCGGTCCGACAAGAAAGACACCGTCGTTCGCGCCCCCGCCCCCGGTTACGTTGCGAATATTCGTCCAGGCCAGCAGCTTGGAGTCGCGCGCCGCAAAAATTGTTTCCACCGCTTCTTCCGACTTTTTTTCCGCGATGTAATCGAGCTGCGTCATACTCGCCACTTGAATGCCCTGCGCGTAGACCGCTGCGAGGGACAAAATGCCGAAGGACAGGATGACGATGGCGATCATCGCTTCGAGAAGCGTGAATCCCGCTTGCTGCTTGTTGCGTCGAGAACTTTGTGTCATGGCCATCCTCCTTATTCCTGCCACGCCGTGCCGTCATAGTGATACGGCCGCACGCGGCCGGTGGCCCCCAGAATCGTGATTGCGCGAGCCGTCGATGGCCTTCCACCAGGAATTCCAAGAAACACCGTTCCGTTTACCAGCGTGTTTCCGCCGTCAATGAATGAACCGTTGGTGGTGAATTTCATGATCGGGGGAGGAGTTGTGCCGCCGGCGAAACAAATGGGCCCCGCGTTTCCAAACGCCATCGGCGTATCCGGCACCGAGGCGAACGTCATGAATTGTGCGCCGCCTTCAAAGGTCACAGTAACAGGCGCAGGCGGAGTGCCCACCGTCCAGATTTCGGTCATCTTGATTTGGTTGGTGCCCACAAACTGCACCTGAACCTCGATGCGATGCGCGATGGCCCGCTCGCGCGCGGAGCGCATCTGATAGAGCAGTTGATCCATCGCGGAGTTCGCCTTGTAATTCGGCAGCACGGTGCCAAAATTGAGCATCGCCATTCCCATCACGATCATGATGATGGCAACGGCTACGAGCCCCTCCAAGAGGGAGAAACCTTGCTGCTGGTTGCTGAGGCGCTTTCTCATCATCCACTCCATAGAGCTTCCAGCCGGAATCCTGCACCGGCTAGCCTAAGAACAGCACGTTCGCACCCAACCCCTTTTCATGCGTAACGCATTGATAAAACAATAGTTAAGGTGGGAGATCGGCTTGACATGTGCACTCGCCTTTGTAACGAAAAGTTACAAACCGCGCCCTACCTTTGATGGGTTTTACTGCAGTGATCGGGCCGCGTCAGCGTGGTGGCTAACACAGTTTCGGAACCCAGAAACTCGTTCAATGAGAACGCCGAATCGTTCCATAGGGACGGAAGTCGTAGATCTCAGGGATGGCTGGAAATTTGGCTGGGAGACCTGGATTCGAACCAGGATAGCCAGATCCAGAATCTGGAGTCCTACCGTTGGACGATCTCCCAGCAGTTGCCGTGACCCATGGCGGTCACATAGAGCTAAATCAGAACAGCACATTCTCGGGGTTTGGGAGCCACCGGGAATCCATCCTTCTAATTTAATCGGGATTCCCAAAACCGTCAACCGAGTGCCCGCCGAAATTCTCTCTGATGTTTTTTCGGGGACTTGCATGGTGGCCCGCGATTCGTCCTACTTCCCTCCGGCCACGCGCACCATCTGCCCTTTGCGGATCAGGTATTCCGTATTCCCCCACGTGACATGATTTGAAGCGAAGCTTGCCAGCCAAATAACGAAATACAAGGCGTCGCGCAATGGCACAAGCCAAAGCTTCTTACGAAGAACATCATCTCGGACTCCCCACACTCCGACTGTCCAGGCCATCACAAATCGCAGCACAAGGTACGCCGAAATGTAGAAGGCCGCGATCCAGCTGACTGGAGAAATCAAAGCGGCGAGTAAAACCCAAGGAAACCCTTGCGTGAACACGAGCCCAACAAAAGACCATGGCCGGCACAGCCGGATCGTGCGCGTCCACCGCACTTGATGATTCCAAAACCCTCGAAACGTCTGGGCCGGATACATGGTCCACACCGCTTCGCGCGACAGCCGTACTTCTCCCCCCGCCTCCTTGATCCGGTGACCGAGTTCGTAATCATCGGCCAGCGTATTTGCAATCGCTTCGAATCCTCCCATTTTGTGCAGCCAGTCCTTTGTCGTTGCGATGGAAGCTCCCAGCCCGAAGCTGATGCCTTCCGTCCAGCCGGCCATGAGAACTCCCGCAAAAAAATCGCTCGCGGCTCCAACGGCCTCCAGTTCCGCCCACAAATTCTCCTGAGCGATCGCCCGGTAAAAAGAAGTCACTGCGCCGGTATTTGGCTCTGCGAGCGGCGCCACGACTTCCCACAAATAGCCTGGACTCACGCGTACATCTCCGTCGGTCAAAACCAGCACGTCGTGCTGCGCTTCTCCGGCGAGCCGCGCCAGCTTGTTCACTTTGCGGTTTGTTCCCAATTGCTCAGCGCCTGCCAACAAACGGATTCGCCGCTCGGGGAACTCCGCGATGATCCGTTGAATCACGGGCACGGCCGGATCACTCTCCTCATTCACGGCAAAAAGAATTTCATATGCCGGATAATCCAGCCGGCAGAAGCTGGCGAAATTTTCGTAGGACGCAAAATCGAGACCCCGCACCGGTTTGAGCAAGCTCACAGCGGGAGTGTAGTCCAGGAGTTTTCGTGCGTGCTCGCGGCGGAAAAATCGCAACGCCGCCAATGTTGCCAGTGCGTAATAAACGAGGGGAGCCACAGCCAACAGCAACACGACTCCACGCCAGATCGCGAAGTGCACCGTCATGCAGGTTCGCTCGTCATTGGGGTATTTCTTGCTCTAAATTCGGCATCCTCGCTACTCTAGCAGGATGCTGTGGAATGGGAAATTGTTCGCAGGTTCGAAACGGAATTGAACACTTTAGCCCGCCGCGACGAGCGCCACGCCCGCGCAAACAAGCAGTACACCGGCCCATCGCGCCAGGCTGATCTGCTCGCGCAAGATGTACTTCGCGCCGAGCGTTCCAACCACATAGCTGAGCGCAGACGCCGGAATCACAAGGCTGATCGGCTCCCACGAGAGCAAAACGAGCAGCGCATAAAACGAAAGCGCCATCAGCGGCACTCCCGCCCAGAACCAGCCATTGCAGAGCGCGCGTCCCAGAAACCGAAGCAACGCTCGCGGCCGCAGCTGCGCCGGTTCGCCCGTCGCCTTCATCCCGTAGGTGATGGCGATCTCGCCTCCGGTGCTTCCAAAAATAAGTACACACAACGCGAAGATGACGCGCGTCATGCCACAGCCTCGCTTGCCAATTCCGTGGTACGCGGCTTCGTTTGCCCGACGAGCATAACGCCGATACAGATCAGAATAACGCCAACCCAGCGCCGCGGCGAAACGGATTCATGCAAAAAAATGACCGCCAGTAGCGTGAGCAGCGCGTAGCCAAACGCCCCCGCCGGCATCACGTAGCTGTAGTCCGCCCAGCTCAGCACCGTCATGTAACTGACCATGAAGCCCGTGAGAAAGAATATTCCCATCCAGATCGTCCCGTTTGTGACCGTCAACCGGAAAGCGTGCGCGAGTCCAGCGGCAGTTAAAACCACGGCCCCGTTTTGCGACATCCCGCGCTTGAGCGTCAAGTCCCCGGCGTTGGCGCACACAACCATCGCCAAGACCATGACCAGCGTCTTGATTCTCAGTCTTCTCTCGCTTGGCATTTTTTTGGGGTTAGTCGTGCCCGGATGCCGAAGGCGTTTCCGGCACGGAAATCATCGGCTTTTTGAAATCATCGCCGCCCTGCCGCGCCCACTTCAGACGTTCCGCGCGCAGGCTCAGGAATTCCCGCGCTTCGTGGTACAGGCGCTTCCGCTCGTGGCTATCCCACAGCGCTTCCTTGACGATGCGCCAGACAACTTTGGGGCGGAAGTAATACTCGTCGTAAAAACGATTGACGCCGGACATCATTTCGGCCTTCGAAAGATGCGGATACTCGATGTGCGGCAATTGGTGGCCACCGGAATCCGCCAGCGCTTCCACCTTCAGGAAACCTTGCGCCGACATGGTGTCGTGCAGTTCCGTGCCGGGCATCGCATGCGCCAATGAAACCTGGATCGTCTCGCAGTCCAATTCCTTCGCGAAATCAATGGTCTTCTGAATCGTCTCGCGCGTCTCTCCCGGCAGTCCGATGATGAAGTCGCCGTGCACGCGGATTCCGACTTTGCGGCAGTTCTTCATGAAGTTGCGCGCCATCTCGACCGTCGCGCCCTTCTTGATGTTTTTCAGAATTTGCTGATCGCCGGATTCGAAGCCCACGATGAAGAGCCGCGCGCCGCCGTCAGCCATGGCTTTGACCGTTTCGTAGTCGCTATGTACGCGCGCCGTGGACGACCATTGGAACTTCAGCGGCTTGAACTTGCTGCAAAGGTCGATCACGCGATCCTTGCGGATGTTGAAGGTATCGTCGTCGAAGAAAATTTCCTTCATTTGCGGGAAATGTCCCAGCGCCTGCTTCACTTCGCGCGCCACGTTTTCCGTCGAACGCGTCCGCCAGGCATGTCCGGAAATCGTCTGGGGCCACATGCAGAAAGTACAGAGCGCCGGGCAGCCACGCGTGGTGTAGAACGAAACATAGGGGTGCAGCAGGAATGGAACGTTGTAGCGCTCAATCTCCAGGTCGCGCTTGTAAATATCAGTAGCGAAAGGCAGCGCGTCCAGCTCTTCCGTGTGCAACTGGGGACGCTCCGCGTTGTGGACGATCTTGCCGTCCTTGCGATAGCTCACTCCCTGAATCTCGCTGAGCGGCTTCCCATGCGCGTATTCCACCACGGAATGATCGAACTCTCCGCGCGTCACAAAATCGATGTCTTCGCTGGCCGCCAGCGTTTCGTTCGGTTTGATGTGCCCGTGCGGCCCCACGAAAGCGATCTTCATGCCCGGATTCGCTTCCTTGATTTTGCGAATCAGCTTGATGTCGCTCTCGAAACCAACGGTCGAAGTGAACAGAACCAGAAACTCATAGTCTTTGCAGATTTGAACGGTTTGCTGCCAGTTTACCTTGTGCGGAGAAGCATCGAGCAGCCGGCTGCCGGGGATCATCCCCGCCGGATACGTCAGCCATACGGGATACCAGTAGGATTCAATCTCGCGCGTCGCGGGCCACCGCGAACTTGCTCCGCCGTCGAAATTCTCAAAACTTGGCGGGTTCAACAGCAAAGTCTTCATTACATCCGGCATTCTTCACCCTCAGCCTTCACAATAGAATCATCGCGGCACGAGTTTCCAGATCCCCCCACTCGCCTGTCGCCGTTCGTGGCTGCGCCTGTGCGCGCCAGAGTTCATACACTACCAACAATAGTCTACCTGACTTCCCTGTATCCCCTCAAACCTTTCTGTAAATGGGTCTTATCCTGCATCGAAAGGTTACACAGCACTTTAAGCGGCGACAGAGTCCTCCGCCCTGAGGGGCCGCACGGCCAAACGCCGCAAATGATTACCCCCAGCCTCCGTCATGGATTCCCGCCCAACGGCAAAACAGGCGGGTGTACACTATTGAACAGAATTGATATTTCAGTTTGATTATCTATATCTCTTTCATACTTTAGTTGTTGGATTAACAGATGTCGGCTTCTCGCGCGTCGTCCCCTGAAGCGCCCATGATCCTCCTGGTCGAGGAGCTTGAACCTCTTTGCACCAGGCTGAAGTTCACCCTGGAAAGTGCCGGCCTTCTCGTTCTCCAGGCGACGGATTACAAAGAAGCGCTTCGAATCTCCGCGGCACGAGCGGGTTCGATCGACTTGCTGCTGACCAGCATGCGGCTGAGCGGCTTGTCGGGGCCGGTCTTGGCGTTTCTTCTCCGCGCCCGCCGGCCTCACATGGCCGCGTTATACATGTCGAAGAATCTTGCCTGAAATGATGGAAATGCCCGACGCGAAAGAGTTTATCGCTTCCCTGCTCCCGCAACCCTTCAGCCGCGAAATCTTGCTGCGCAGGGTGAGCGTCCTCCTCTCTGCCCACGCTTGAAGAATGTTAGCGTTGAAGGTTCAGATTACGGAAACTCGGAAGCCGAATGCTCAAGATGTGACGGCCCATTAGTTTGGGTCTGACTCGTCGGCGGTATTAGCTTTGCAATACGGCTTGCGTCGAAAGAGATAATTTTTCCCAGATTCTGTCGATCCAGTCGAGATGCTCCGGTTTCATCAGCACGGAACGCAGGCACGTGAGCGTCTCGCGGTCACGCTTCATCGATCCCAGGTTCTCTCCCCAAAAACGAATCGGCAATTCCGCCACCGCGAGATGCAGATCGCGCTGCGCGGCCGCTTCGAAGATGCGCCGGCTCAGCACCGATGCCTCGCTCGCACTTGCGGCCGTAGGCACAAAGATCACGATGTCCAGCTCGGGTGCAAATGCCACGACGAACCGCGAATCCGCACGCACTTTTTCAAACAACGCCTGCGCTGCCTTTCTCCCTCGTTCCAGCCCGCGCGCGAACGCCCCGCCCTTTTCCAACGGCAATAATCTCTGCGTCGCCCACAACGCCGCCGCTGCCGCTCCCGGCCGCGAGCATTCCAGGCTGATCTCTCCAAGATGCAATTCCGCAGAGCTGAAGTACGTGTAAGGCGAATCATGTTTGTACAATCTGCCCACGCCAGGGTCACGAAAGAGCACACAACCACATCCATAAGGCTGCAAACCGTGCTTGTGCGGATCAATCACGATGGAGTCCGCTTCCCCGATTCGCAGAAACGCTGCCGCGGAGTCAGCTCCGAGATTTTCCGCCAGCACGAAATAGCCACCGTAGGCGGCATCCGCGTGAATGCGGAATCCATATCTTTCTCGTAGCGTGAGAATTTCCGGAAGCGGATCCACGGATCCAGTCGCCGTGGTTCCCATCGTAGCTACCACGGTCCCGACATCGCCTCGCGCCACACGCTTCGCCAGCACATCCGTATCCATCCGCCCGCGCTCATCGCAGGGCATCGTTTCAAATTCCAGATGCAGCGCGCCGCTGATGCGCTTGTGCGTGTAGTGCGCCTGCTCGCTAGCGAGAATTTTCTTTCCTGAATGCAATTGTCCCGCCACCCACAGGGCCTCGAGATTCGCCATCGTCCCGCCGCCGCAAAGATGCCCCAGAAAATTCTTCCATCCAAACATCGCGGCGATCTCCGCCACCGCTTCTTTCTCCATCGCTGAGGTTGCCCGCCCGCCATCCAGCGCATGGTTATTCGGATTGATCCACATCGCCAGCGCGTACGCCAGCCGCGCTATCGGATGCGGCGGCTTCAACATTTGTCCCGCATACAACGGATGAAAATAAGGATAGTTGTCTCGCAGACGTTCCGCGGTCGCGTTCAGCACTTCCGCAAGCCGCGCCATTCCAGGCGCCTCTCCCTCCGGCGCCGGCAGCTTCGCAAATCCACCTTCAAGCCTCTTCACCGCCTCCAGAAGGGCACTCAAGCTCTGCTGGTCAAGCATCCAGTGTCCTCGGTGGCAATTTGCTGAGACCCATTCTCTGATCTCTGTTTTCTGATCTCTGCTCTCCGCTTCTCAATGCCAAACCTTATCCAGTTGCCCCGCCGTCCTCAGCAATTCCAGCTGCGCCTGCTGCTTCTGGAAATTCGCATCCAGATACGCCATCCACTTTTCATTCTCGTCCAGATGCGCCTTTTCCACTTCGCGAAGGTTCAACTTCCCCTCGGCGAATTGCGCTTGCAGCACGGCGACACTTTGCTGTGCCAGCTGCAATTCGAGCCGCGCCACCTCTTTCGCCGCCTCCATCTCCCGGACTTTCCGCGTCTTCTGCCGGACTTCCGCGCTCACCTCGGCTTTCTTGTTCAGGAAGCTGGCCTTCGCCGCGTCCAGATTGATCTGCGCCAATCCGATATTCGCTCGAATCGGCGCACTGAAGATAGGCACCTGCATCTGAATGCCGGCATTGAAATTATTCCGCTGAAAATGATTGAAGAACTCCGAGTAGTTGTTGAACTTCGCCAGCAAGCTGTAGATGCTGACCAGTTCCAGCGTAGGAAGATTGCCTCGTTTCTCCCCTTTCAGGCGGAACTCTTTCCCTCGAACGTCAGATTGCGCAAGTTGTAAGCCGGTGTTGTTCGTCAGGGCCAGAGCCACCAGATTGTCTCCTTCCTGCTCCGCTTCTCCCGGCAATTCCTCGGGCGTGACCTCCAGGGCTTGCGTGTCTGAGAATCCCAGCTGGTAGCGCAGAAAAACTTCCAGCTCGTCTTCGCGGGCTTCCAGCTGCAAGATTCTCTGCACCACCTGTGCTTTTGTCAGTTGCGCCTTGGTCACTTCCATCGGCAATTCGAATCCTTCTCCCTGCCGCTCCTGCGTCACTTGAAGAATTTTCTCCGCGCTCTCGCGTTCCGTGCGCAGCAGCTCGAGCGAATGCCGCACTTTCCCGAGTTCGAGATAGGCCATCGCCGTTCGTGTGATCACGCTGTTGCGCACATCTTCCAGCACGATCTTCTGCGCATTGGATTGCTCTTCCAGCTCTTTCGCACGGCCGCGCAGCGGCTCGTTAAAAACCTGTTCGGTATACGTCACGCTGAACACGGCTGGCGCGCGCCCGCCCGGCGTTTCCGGAATTCCATAGGTGTACCCCGCGCCGGAACCCGCATACAAGTTGGGCATGAATTGCGCCTTGGTGGTTTGCGCCGCGTGGTCCGCGACTCTGGCCCCGATTTTCGCCACTTGGATGTCTCTACTGTTTTGCAGCGCCAGCTCGATCGCGCGCTTCAGCGTCAACGCTACCGGCGACGCGCTATTGGGAGCTTGCGCGGCGACTTCCTGCGCGCGCAGCGGCACGGCAAAAAGCGCCAGCATCAAGCCGCCGATCCCCGCAAAGCGAAATCCTCTGACCATGGTTTTGCCTCCCACTTGCGCGATTTCCTTGATTCCCGTTTTCTTTCGCGAAAAACTTCGTCACTCGTAGCGCAGCGACTCCACCGGCTCCAGGCTCGCCGCCTGATTCGCCGGCAGGTATCCGAAGAAAAGTCCCGTGGAACACGAAACCACGAACGCGACAATCACACTCAGCGGAGAGACCGGAACGCGCAGGTTCCCAGGCAGGAAAAACTGCGCCGTCACCGGGATGGCGATTCCGATCAGGATTCCAATCACCGCCCCGCCCCCGCTGATCACAATCGATTCGAACAGAAACTGGTACATGATCTCGCGCCGCGCTGCCCCAATCGCCTTTCGAATGCCGATCTCTCGCGTGCGTTCCTGCACGGTCACCAGCATGATGTTCATGATCCCCACTCCGCTGATCAACAGCGCGATCAACGCAATCAGGATCAGCAGGATCGTCAGCGCCAGTGAAATATTTCTCGCCGCTCCCAGAATCGCCGTGAGTGTTTGTACTTTGTACTCCGCCTCCGCCGGATGCCGGCTCCGTAGCACCTGGCCCACTTGCCGCTCGACGGATGGCACGTCTTCCGCCCGCTCCGCCTGCACGTCCAGCAAGCGCACCAGTTCCGTGCCGGTGTAATACTTCATCAGCGAAAAAGGAATAATGACGGAATTTTCCTGAATTTCGGAAAGACCGAAAGTCTCCACGCGCTCGCGGAACACGCCGATCACCGTAAAGTTCATCTCTCCCATGTGCATCAACCGCCCGATGGGATTTTCCTGCCCGAACATGCGCTCCGCGAGCTGCGTGGCGATCAGGCAGACTTTGCTGCGCATCTCCATGTCTCCGCTGTCGAAATATCTTCCGCGAATAACGAGCAGCCGCCGAATCGCCTCATATCCCTCCGTGACTCCAATCATGTGCACGGGACGTTCCACGCCGTCCACCACCACCGAGGTCTCCAGTTCGCGCGTTCCGGCCGCCTCAACCACCCGTGGTATGGCCTTGACCGCCTCCAGATCCTCCAGCGTCATTTCATAACTGAGCGGCGCCGCTTTGCCCGGGCTTTGCACCACCTCCACCCAGACCAGGTTCGAGCCGACACTTTCGATCTGCGAAATAACGAATCGTTTGCTGGTCAGCGCCACAGTAACCACCAGCACGATCGAAGCGCTGCCGATAATTACTCCCAGCGACGTCAGCATCGCGCGTACTTTATTCGCCCGCAACGCGTCGATCGCCACGGAGATCGTTTCCCGCCAGGCCATCATCGCGATTCACCGCGTTTGTCTTGGAAAAATAGAAGGGTGGCAGCCATAACTGAATTCTCAGTTTTTCTTCAGCCGCTTCAGCGCTTCCTGCGCCATTTTGTTTTTGGGGTCGAGTTTCAGCGCAGTCTCAAATTCTTTTGTCGCGTCCCCTGCCTTGTTCTCATTCTCATACAGGTACCCCAACCAGGCGTGCGCCGCGGCCGGCCGCGGATATCCCGAGCGCGTTGGGGCTTCCTTCGCATACTCCTGCAGCAACCGCGCGGCCTCGTCCGGATTTTCTTTTTTGAATACCAGCGCCACGCCCCGGTAGAAATTTCCCCGTGGATCGCCCGGAGCCACGCGCTCGCCCGCTTTCGCCGCCGCCAGCAGCCTCTCCGGCTGGCTGTGTCTCACGGCGTAATCGCCGATGTCATAGATCAGCTCCACCGAATTGGGATGGCTCTCCAACGCCTTGGTAAATTCCAGATCCGCCGCGGCGAAATCCTTCTTCTGCCGCCGGCAATTCCCCGCGGCATAGTGACCCTCGGACGCGTCCATTTCCATTAATTGTTTGATCTGCGGCAGCGCCTTCTCTTCGCCCCCGCCCACCAGTCCCGGAGCGCTGCAATCAAATTCGATCAGCACCTGCCGCGCCGAAAAATTTTTCCCATCAAGCTGCACCGCCGTTTCGAATTCTTTCCTCGTCTTCTTCGCCAGGGACACTGCCGCGAACCAGCTCGCATGTTCGGCCTTGCCTCCGTACGCTCTCCCCAGCCATTCGTGATACACGGAATTCTTGGAATCTAGCGACACCGCTTTCTCCGCGCTCTTGATTGCCGCGTCATGTTCTTGCAACTCCAGGTAACTTTTCACCAGCAGCAGTTGGACTTCGCCGTTTTGCGGATCCTGCGCTGCGGCCGCCTGGAGCACCTGTATGGCCTTCGCGTAGTCACTGGCTTCATAAGCGTGCCGCCCGGCATCAAGGCTCGCATCCTGCTTCATCGTTGCCGCCGCAACTGCGGTTCCCGCGCCGAGCAGCACCAGCACCGCCCATGTGTTCCTGCTACCCATCCGCGCGTCCTTCAAAATTCGCAACCTCTGTATTGACGACGATCACATCCATTCCGTCGCGCAGGTCCACGTCTCCCGGCAGCGCCACCATTTCGCCTTCCTGCAGCCCGCTCACCACTTCATAACTCGTCGCGTCCGCGATTCCCACGTGAATCTCACGCTTCTCCAGCCTCGATTTGCCCACTCCCAGCTGCTTCTCTTTCACCACAAAGACATACCGCCGCCCGCCCTGTGCCTGCACCGCCCCGCGCGGCACCGCAAGCACACCCAGCCGCTCGCGCGAATTAATCCGTACATTCACATTTATATTGGGCAGCAGTTCCAGCTTGTCGTTGTTCACTGAACAGAGCAGCTCACCCACGCTCCGCGCCTGCCGCGCCACCACTTGCTTCGGGATGATCTCCGTCTTACCCGCCCAGCTTCGGTTCGGCAGCGCATCCCAGGTAATGATCACCGGCTCGTTGGGCTCCAGTGCGCCCAGCTCCGGCTCATCAATGAATGCTCGCACACGAATCTTGTGCAAGTCCGCCATCTCCGCCAGCAAATCTCCCAGCTTCACGTAATCCCCTGCCTTCACCGGGAGTGAGTACAGCGTTCCATCCGCCGGCGCCACAATCCGCCCATTGCGCGTTTTGTCCTCCAGCGCCGCCACTTCATGCTGCGCTTGTTGCACTTGCAGCGCCGCGCGCCCGGCGTCCAGTTTCACGCCGCGGTCAAACTCCTGCTTCGTCGCCGCCAGCCGCGTCACTTCCGCCTGCGCCTTCATCAGTGCCAGGTCGTTTGCCGCCAGCTCATCCTGGCTCGCGGCTTGCTGAGCGATCAGCCGTAATAGCGCGTCGTGGTTCTTCTGCAATCGGTCGCGCTCTGCCTGCATCTTTGCCAGGTCGCCAGCGACCCGCGCCGCATCATCCGTCCGTCCGCCCGCTTTTGCGGCACGCAGATCGTCCTGCGCGCGCAGCAGTTTCGCCTGCGCCTCCGACAGCTGCGCCAGCGCATCCTTTACGTTCAACTCCAGCAGCAGTTGCCCTTTCTTTACCGGCTGCCCTTCCTTGACGTGCACCTTCTCTACAAATGTATCCAGTTGCGCTCGCATCACGAACGGCTCAATCGGCTCCACTTTCCCGTTGCTGCGGATGGATTGCACCAGGTTTTCCCGCACCGGCGTCACCGCCGAAATCTTCGCTACGGGCTTCCGCCCACTCAGCGCGATCCCCACGTACGCCAGCGCCCCCGCCAGCAGCAGGTAGAGCAAGATGCGGTTTCGCAGTCTGCGATCCATTTATTCCTATCTTACGCGGTCTCGCGCTTCGCACTTCGCGAGGGCCCATCCCTCCGGCGAAGCGTTTCTCTTCCCTGTCCCTGGCTTGCTGAGCCCCCTGCGTAGGCGCCGAACCATTCATTCTAGCAAGAGCCGCGCGGCTTTCTCTATATTCGTTGCCGGTTCTGTTCGCTTTCGATTCACGTCCCCGCGCGCCGGATTTCCTACTCTGAAGGATGCGTTTCGCCCGCCAGGGAGATGCCGCCGAGTTTCTTTGGGAGTAGCTCCTCCGCATGCTAGAATCCGCCTATGTCCACTGAAATCACTCCCGAAAAGAGCGCCGATTCGAATCCCTCCGCCGTGAACCGCCCCCCACAAGCCGGCGCGGTCATCAGTTCCGTCATTCATCGCGTCTGCATCCAGTGCAACAACATGTTTCGTGTCACTCCCGATCGGTTTGATGCCAAACAGTGCCCCAACTGCCACAAAGGCTGATTCCCTAATAATCCGCATCCCCTGAAGTGAGGATGGCACTGGCCTAACCCCATTCTTGGAGTTTTGCCGGTTTTCCGTTCTCTGTTCTCTAATCTCTAATCTCTAATCTCCACTCCCCGCACCCGCCCCACCCACCCCGTAACATTATCCCTCCCCACGCGTAGTACACTTTGAACGGGTTGTGTCCCAACTTACGAACACCCAGCGAGGGGTCTTTCGATGATCGAAGCTCGTGGCCTGTCCAAACGCTTCCAGGACAAAAAGCGTGGCGAAATCCGCGCCGTTGATAACGTCGGCTTCACCTGCCAGCCTGGCAAGATTTATGGCCTCCTTGGCGCTAACGGCGCCGGCAAAACCACCACGCTTCGAATGCTTGCCACCATCCTCGAACCCACCGACGGCACCGCCATCATCTGCGGCCATGACGTCGTCGATGATCCCGAAAAAGTCCGCGCTAACGTCGGTTTCCTCTCCACCGCCACCGCCCTCTATCGCAGGCTCACTTCCCAGGAATTTGTCGAATACTTCGGCCGCCTCAACGGCCTCGACGAAGCCACCTTGAAAAAACGCGTCGACGATATTTTCAACCGCCTCGACATGAACGGCTTTCGCGACCGCCGCTGCGACAAGCTCTCCACCGGCATGATGCAGAAGACCTCCATCGCCCGGACTCTGGTTCACGACCCGCCCGTCATGATCTTCGACGAGCCCACCAACGGCCTCGACATCATGACCGCCCGCACCATCACCGGCTTCATCCGCGAATGTCGCAACAACGGCAAGACCGTCATCTTTTCCACCCACATCATGAGCGAAGTCGAAAAGCTCTGCGACACCATCGGCATCATCCAATCGGGAAAACTCCTGGTCGAAGGATCTCTCCCCCAGCTTCGTGATAAATACGGCGAGCAAGATCTCGAGGAAATTTTCGTCAAAGTCGTCACCCCCCACTTCGTCGCCGAGGAGAACAACTGACATGTCCCTACGCAATGTCGGCATCGTCTATCGCAAGGAACTTACCGAAGCTATCCGTGACCGCCGCACGGTTATCTCCACAATTCTCGTGCCGCTCTTGCTCTTCCCCGTTCTCAGCGTTGGCTTCGGCTCGCTCGCCGTTGTCCTCGTCGGTAAGGCAAAAGAGGAAGTCCCGAAAGTCATGCTTCGCGGCGGCGAAGATTCACCTGTCGTTGTTGATGGTCTTAAGAAGCTCGACAGAATCGAAATCGTTCCCGAGACGGCTGGCTGGAAGGACCAGATCATCAACAAGGAAATCCGCGCCGCCGTGGAAATCCCCAGAGGCTTCCAGGCCGATGTCGCCCTGGAGAAACCGGACACCGTCAACATTTACAATTACGAAGGCGAGTTGAAATCTGAATTCGCCACCGACAAGATCGAAAAGTACATGAAGGAGTATCGCGATCGGGTAGTGAAAGATCGTCTCGCTGCAAAGAATCTGCCCGACACCGTCCTGAAGCCCTTTGAAGTAAAGCGCGAAAACGTCGCCCCGCCCGAAAAAGTCAGTGGCGCCGCTTTCGGCGGCATTATCGGCTACATGGTCATCCTTCTCTGCATGACCGGCGCGATGTATCCCGCCATGGACCTCACTGCCGGCGAAAAAGAGCGCGGCACCATGGAAACCATCCTGTCCAGTCCCATTTCCCGCATGCACCTCGTCCTCGGCAAATTTTTTCTGATCCTCACGGCAGCTCTGGGCACCGCGGCGCTTTCCGTTTTGTCGATGGGAGTTTCTTTCTCGGTCTTGGGACACTATACTTCGCAATCTGCCGGCGGGCGCGAAGCTGCCGCAGGTATGATCCTTAAGCTCGGACCTGCAACCGTCTTATCCGTATTCCTGATGGCTCTCCCGATCGCTGTTCTGTTCTCCGCCGTCCTGATGACCATCGCTCTCTTCGCCAAGACCTACAAAGAAGCCCAGAGCTATCTCACCCCTATGACATTCGTGGTCATCATACCCGCCATTGCCGCCATGCTTCCCGGCGTCGAGCTCACTCCAAAGCTCGCGCTCATTCCCATTCTCAACGTCAGCCTTCTCTGCAAAGAACTCGTCGCCGGCACCTACCACTGGAATTACATCGCCATCATCTTTTCATCCACCTGCGTCTACGCCGCCGCCGCCCTCTTCATCGCCATCAAAATGTTCCAGCGCGAATCCGTCCTCTTCCGCTCCTGATTTTCGTCCCTTCCTTGTAAGGGCGCAGCATCGCTGCGCCCTCCGCTCGCACTTAGCCTGATAGCAACTGAATCGCGCACCAACTGGCCCGAAAATCGCCAGTGCACGACCCTCCGCACCGCGCCTCTTCCCTCTATCCGCCAACCGCAAAAGAGCGCACACTGGTCCCGAGGCTAAACCCATGGCGGCCCTTGCCAGTTCTTGGAAAAGAAAACGCGACGACCTGAAGAAGAGGCGGGACTCCCTGTTCGAAATCTACTCCCGGGATCCTCAAAATTTTCATCTCGCCCGCGAAATCAAAGACATCGACGACGATATCGCCGAGTGCACCCAGCACGTCGAACAGGAAAGACGCGCCGAGCAGCGCGCCGCCGCGGCCGCCGACAAAGTCGTCACCACCCCAAAATAAGACTGGAATAACTCCGATGTACTGAACCACCCTGCGCCTGCACGAACCTTGCACGGCAATTCGAACGCAATCGCTGTTGAAAGCACTCCAGACTTCGGCTTAACGTGCTACGGATTGCACCCAACTGGCGAACGCGTGCCACGCCGCGGTCTTGCCGATAGGCAATCGGATCTGCTGCACAAAGATCAGGAAAGCAGCCGCCCCGATCGTCGCGCGATGCACCTTGCGCGTGGACCAGAGGTCATACGCCACCAGAACAATCAGGAAGCTGTAAGACAGCAGCGCCGCCGCCGGTGCGTTTCTGAACACGAAGCCAATCGGCCAACGGGCAATCGCGGCGATCAGCAGCGCCGTCGTCGCCACGAAAATCAGCCGCTTGTGCGCCGCGGGGTTCGAGCGCGATCGAAATGCAAAGCAAATGAGCGTCGCAAAGATCAGCATGTCCGTCAGCGGAATAATATAGAAAAACTTCGGATCGCGCCCGGCTGGCCCGGCTTCCCGCACCAGCGAATCCGTCGCCGCCAGCACGCCGAGTACTACCATCAGGCACGCCAGCAAAAAGCCCGCAATACCAAGCCGCCGGTGAATGTCCACCCGGCCCGCGGCAACCAAAGTCGTCTGCGTTACGAGTAGTAGGATCCAGCAGGAAAAAGCCGCCCCATGCAGGTGAATGGTCAAACTCGGCAGCGGCGCGCGAAACACTCCCGCTAGATAGTAAGTGTGCGCAAAACCTACAAAGACGGTAGCCAGCATCGCAAAAGCCATGCCCGAAAAAAAGAGATGGTCGTAACGGCAGCCCGGCAAGCCCATGGAGAGCTTAACGGTGTTGTTTGCGGAGGCTACGGCTGTGGCCATCATTCCTCTTCTACTCATTATTTCAACGGAGAAATCTGGGAGCCCTGGAAGGGGTTGCATGGAGTGTCGCTGAATTGAGGCTGGATAGCTAGCAAATACCTGCGCTGTCGGCTACGCCGGTATTAGCGGTAACTAACGCACTGATTTACTCCCGGATACTCGCACTTGCTATCCCTGCTTGAGGCCAGCTCTCCTCCAGGACTGGCCGTTAGTTCCGATTAGGGCATCCCCTCCCTCGCTTGGCCGCGGAACATAGTAAGTTAGAGCAGGGCTGTGCCCCGTCCCGCCCTCCGAGGAGCCTTCCGATGGTGCAGATCAAGGGTTCCGCTATCCTGGAAACCATCAACCAGGTTAAGCGGCGCGCCGGCGAGGAAGCTTTCCAGAAAATCCTCGCGCTCCTCGACGAAGAAACTCGCAACGCGTTCAAGGGCGAAATCTATTCTTCCAGCTGGTACTCGCTCGATTTCTTCACCCGTTTTCTCGAACTCGAAATCCGTGTTCTCGCCGGCGGAAAAGAAGAGATGGTCACGCGCGGTTCGGAAGCGGTGATCGAAAGGCAGCTCCACGGGATTTACAAGGCATTCGTGAAACTGGGTTCGCCCGAATTCGTGATCAAGCGCATCGCCGCCGTTCACGCCACTTATTTTCAAGGAGTCCCGATCGACGTTCAGCTCCCGGGAAATGGCAAAGCACTGATCAAATACACCGGCTTTGAAACGCAGCACCGCATCATGGGATTTGCCATTGTCGGTTTCTTCCGGAAAGCCCTGGAGATTTCCGGAGCCAGGGACGTCGTCATCTATTTCCTCACCCCCATCGAGGAAGGCCGGGGATACGCCGAACTCTCCATTTCCTGGAGCTGACCGAGCATCAAGAGGCCCCCGCCGGGCAAAAGCCCAGTCGTCCGGCCGATCTTCCCGTAGCCCTGTCGGCCGCTACTCAAAAATCAAGCTGCCCTCTAAAATAAAGATAAACTAACTGGTACACTTCTGCTACTATACGAGTTGGGAACTAGTCTGCCTTTTTTTGGAGTGCGGCAGCGACGCTGCCGCTTTTCTTCCTGCAGAGCCTGCCGCCCAGCGTTTTTTTTTGATCACTTTCGTATACTCCTTCGGCTCTGCCGGCTGGTTTTGTTTTTAACCCTTCAAGTTTCAGAACCTTGCAATCTCGATGGGTAGTCAACGGCTGCAAATCAGCTCCTACCTTTATTTTGAATCTCTTGCGCACTCTTTTCCGCTCTTTTTCACTCTTCTAACAAAGAGCGTTTCATAAGCCTTTTTATTTCAACAATTTCCGCACTCTTTTCAAAAACACCCGGGGTATGGGGGTACCCCACCCTCTTCAATTCCTAAGGTATTACTTGAACTACCTCTACCCCATTCTCGTATCCTATTGCAGGGACACTACATGCGCCGCCGCCTCATTCGCATCGCCCTTATCCTATTGTTCTTTCCGCCGCTTCTCGCCGCGGTCGGAGGGTGGCTCGCCGGCCCCGCTTTCCTTCACCCCATCCGCCGCGAGCTGACCCCCGACCTCCTCCGCGAAGCTGACGCCTCTTTCACTGTCACCGGAGGAACCCGCTCCGACTTCGATGTCCGCGCACCCGATGGAACGCTCCTCAAGGGTTGGAAGGTCCGCCCGAAGAATCCCAACGGCAGCTGGGTCCTCCTCTTCCACGGCGTCGCTGACAATCGTATTGGAGTTATCGGCCAGTCCGAATTTCTTCTGCTTGCCGGTTACAGCATCATTATGATGGACGCTCGCGCCCACGGCGCCAGCGGCGGCCCTATCGCCACCTACGGCTGGCTCGAGCGCAATGACACTCGCGCCATCATCGATGCCCTATTCGACTCGGAGCGCGTGCCCTGTCTTTCCATTCAGTGGTCGGGGCCTGGCTCCCCTTGCCCGGCGCCGAAACATATCTTCGCGCTCGGCGAATCCATGGGCGCGGGTATCGCTCTGCAGTCCGCGGCCGTGGATCCGCGCATCGAAGCCGTCGTCGCCGAAGCCTCCTTCGCCAATCTCCGCGAAGCCGCGTACGATTACGCCGGCTTGCGGAAATATCCGTGGCTCGGCAAAACTCTTTTCGCCCCGGGCACGTGGACACTCTTGTACCGCGACGAAAAACTCGCCGGCTTTCCCGTCGCGAAAGTTTCCCCGGTAAAATCCGTTGCCGTGCGAGCTTTTCCGGTCCTGCTCATTTGCGGCGAAGAAGACGTCGCTTTGCCCTGCCGCCATTCGGAAATGATCTACGCCGCCGCCCGCGGCCCCAGGCAGCTCTGGGTTGTCCCCCGCGCGTTCCACACCGCCGCCTTGGGTTTCCAGCCTGAAGAATTCCGCCGGCGCGTTCTCGCTTTTTTCGCCGCCGCTGCAACTCCAGATTCTCTTCCACACTGAATTCCATACGCGGGGCTTGGAATCCGCTTGACCATTCTCACCACCGTGTCTAAGCTTCCAAAATTCAAGTAAGGTTGCCAGCCACAAAGGAAATACGGCAAGGCGAGCGAATTACTTTTGGCCCGCGGCGAAGCTGCCGGTTTTGCCGCCTTGCGCGTTTCCTTCACTCGGAGGATGGGATGAAAAGCTGGTTGTCTCAATGTCTTTGTCTTGCCGCGCTCGCCGCATTCATTCTTACATCATCGGCCAGGTCCGCCGGCGATTCCGCAGCGGAAAGTATCTTTTACAACGCTAAAATCTTCACCGGCGAACCCGAACATCCGTACGCCGAAGCCGTCGCCATCCGCGGTGACAAGATCGTGGCCGTCGGCAGTTACGCCGACGTCAAACTGGCCGTCGGAAAAGATGCCAAAGCCGTTGATCTCCAAGGCAAAACCTTGTTGCCCGGCCTCATCGATAGTCACGCGCATCCCATGGACGGCGGCCTCTCCCTCACCGGCGCCGATGTCGGCGATCAGATGCAATCCGTGGACCAGCTCACCAAATTCGTCGCCGCGGCGCAGAAAAACCGCAAAGGAATGCGTGGCGATATTCTTTACGTCAGCGGCTTGCCGCTGGCCTTCTGGTCAAAAACGGACGAGCTGAATGCCCGGTTTGATTCCGGAGTTTATGCGCAGCAGCCCGTCTTTCTCGAGGGCATGGACGGGCATACCGGCTGGGCCAATCGTGCTCTGCTCAACAAGGCCGGCGTAACGAAAGAGTTCGTCAGCCAACTTTCGGACCTGGAACGCAGCTATTACGGAGTCGGGCGCGATCTTCAGCCCAATGGATTCGCCGTCGATTCCGGCTTGAGCAAGATCCGGACCGTCGTGCCGGCGCCCACCAAGGAGCAATGGCTCGAAGGAGGGCGCGCTGCCGTCCAGTATCTTCACAGCATGGGAATCACCGCCTGGCTGGACGCCGTCGCCAATGAGCCTGTCCTGTCCACCTACAAGAGCCTCGCGGAACGTGGCGAATTGACCGCGCACGTCGCCGCGTTTCCTGTCGTGAATCCGCGGAACGATCCCGCGCAGGAGCTGGCGGCCTATCAGAAACTGCGCGCGAAATTTGCCGGCGTTCCGGAACTGGCGATGCCCGGAATCAAGGTTTTTGCCGATGGCGTCGTGGAGTATCCCTCGCAGACCGCTGCCCTTACCAGGCCGTACCGCAACACCGGGAAATCCGGCGAACTGCTTTTCGATCCCGCGCAGTTCGCGGTCCTGGTCACCGCCGCGGACAAGCAGGGACTGATCGTCCACATCCACGCGCTCGGAGATCTGGCGGTGAAGGAATCCCTGAACGCCATTCAGGCCGCGCGCAAGGCAAATGGAAACAGCGGACTGCCGCACACGCTCACGCATGTTCAGCTTGCCGATCCGGAAGACTTCATTCGCTTCCGCCAGCTGGGCGTGATTGCGGCGCTGCAGCTTTTGTGGGCCGAAGCTAGCGGAGACACCATCGAATTGATGAAGCCATACCTCGATCCTGCGGTGTATCAATGGCAATACCCGGCGCGTTCGATGCTCGACGCCGGCGCAACCATTTCCGGAGCGAGTGACTGGCCCGTTTCGAGTCCCAACGTCTTTTGGGCCATCTACCAGGCGGAAACCCGCAAAGGCCCGGAAGGCGTGTTGGATCCGGAGCAGCGTATGCCCCGCGCCGCCATGCTCTACGCCTATACGCGCAACTCCGCGCGCGCCTTGAACCAGTTGGACCGTATCGGCACGATTGCGCCCGGCAAGCAGGCCGACCTGGTGCTCGTGGACCGCGACGTGACGACCGTTCCGATTGAAGAACTGAAAGACACCAAAGTGCTTTGGACCATGTTCGGCGGAAAAGTTGTCTGGGACAGCGCCGCGGCCAGTAGCAAGAAAACGAACTAGACCTTTTCCGGGGAATTGCGCGCCGGGAATGAGTCGCACTGAATCGCCACACATGGCTTAGCCGGGAAGATTACAGCCAGCGTAATTTATTTTTTTCAGAACGGTGTTCACCTTCACTGCACCGGATCGCGCCGCGACTCCCATTCCTGGCTCAGTCGCCGGACGGTCTCTCGCAAACGCACCGCCAGTGCAGCGATGGGTTCCAGCCGCTGCCGTCCACCATAGGGATGTTTCCCGTCATCCTTGCGGTGAATTTCCGCCAGCAGCAGTTCCGCGTTTCCCAGGATTCCCGTCAGCGGATTATTCAATTCGTGGCGAAGCACTTCCCCGAAATTTTCCTGCCACTTCTCGAAAGGTTCCAGGGTACCACCCACGGCGTTCTGCGCACGGCGCAATCGCCGTTGAATCAATCCCTGGCATTACTTGCATCTTGGATTCCATTTCAGGAAACCGGATGGACATATTCATAAATCAATACGTTAGCTATGGAAGTACCAATCTGGCGAGTTCCAATTTGGGCCTGCACTGAGGCTGTTTCCTGTCCATCCGGCCCAATTGGGGAATTGAGCCAGAAGGATTCTGTTCCTAGGCCGGAGCAAAAAAAGCGGGCTCCCCGAATCTTTCTCGAGGAGCCCGGTGCTTTCATTCTCGTATGGTTTTAAGTTTTGTTTCCCTGCCCGGAGTTACGAGTCACTCCGGACGAGGGCTGCTTCCTCTACGGGTTGGCTTTCTTCTTAGGCGCCGGAGGAGGCGTTGTTCCCTTGGCCCCGCCAACACCCCTGCTGAGCAGGGTCAGAGCGTCGCGGGAATTGAATGGGAACTTGCGAACGGACTGTTCGCCAGTGGTGCTCAGGGTGACGTCCACGCGCCGGTTACTGGCCAGGCGAACGGTCGTGAGGTTCTTGAGGATCTTGGCCTTTTCCTCGGGATTGAGGTCGGTATCCGCCTCGATCTGGGCCTTGACCTGGGCATCGGTCATGTTTTGTTCAAATCCGAAGGCCTTGAGGTCGATATGGTCCGCGGGAACACCCTTTTCGATCAGGTAGTTCTTGGCGCGCGCCACACGACGCTCGGAGAGCTTCATGTTGTAATCCTTGGCGCCGCGAATGTCCGCGTGACCTTCAAGGATCAAGTGGGCGTTCGGTCTGAACTTCAGATAAGACAGGAAGTCGCTGGCCAGCGTGTCCAGCGTGGCAGCCTGACTCGGCTCCAACCCGCCGTTGGGTTTGGAAACCGACGGTAGAGCGGTCGGGAAGTAGATGCTGTGCAGGGCAAGCTTGGTTTCGAGTTGCTTGATCTGCGCAGATTCCTTCACTTCAACTGTGGTCGAACCTTCGGCTGTACCGCCGCGGCCGTCACTGACCGCGCACTTCACGGTATACATTCCCGGCTGCAGACCAGTCGAATCGAACTCGACCTTGGGGCCGCTTCCGTTAATTTGTCCACCGCTCGTGGTGTAGCTATAGCTGAGCGGATCGCCGTCCGGATCGCTGGCGGTCGTGGTGATACCCGTGCGTTCACCAACGGTGATGGGGCTGCGGTCCGTGGAGCACGAAGCGACGGGCGGACGATTGGGCTTCTCTTCCACCTTGATGTCCGCGCTGCAGGAGGCCGTGCCACCCTTGCCGTCGTCTACTTTCACGCTTACGGTGTAGCTACCAACGGCCACACCCGAGGAATTCCAGCGCGCGTCCGCGCCAGTGCCGTCGACGGCCCCACCCGTAGCGGAATAGCTATACGTCAAAGGATCGTTGTCCGGATCGCTGGCGGTGACATGAACCGCCACGGAGTCGCCGGAACCCGCGTAAACCGATGCCGGGTTGACGGCGCACGAAGCCACAGGCGGATGATTCGGCGGAGGCGGCGGAGCCGGGAATCCGAATCGCAGAACCAGGCCGGTGGCGGCACGGAAGTTGTTCTGGCGTGAACTCGAGCCCAGCGCGGAGCCGGAGAACGTGGTCATCAGGTAATCTAGTTGGGCGAAGCGCCAGGCGATGTTCTTGGTGAACACGATGTCTACGCCGCCGCCGGCCGCAATCGCGAAGGCGCTCTGGTTCTGCGCACCGACCAGAACGGAGCCCGCGCTTGCGCCACCAATCAGGAATTCGCCGAAAGGAACGAAGCGGTTAAATTTCCGCAAGTTCAGCCGCGGACCGAACAGATAGGACTCAAACCCACCGCTCACTCCGTTATTGCTTCCCGTAAGGGGGAAAGCGTTGCGCGTGAATTGGTACCCGCCTACTTCGGCGACCAATCCAATCCATCGGGAGAAATTGTATGTGAACGCTACTGCCCCGCCATTGTTGTTGAAATTCGCGAACGGATTGCCAGGGGCAAAATTGACGTAATCATAGGTGAAGGCAAGTTCGACCCTGGGTGTAAGCATCCCGGGAGAGCGCGTATCCTTGGTGGCATCGGCCGGCCCCGGAAACGGGGTTGGCCGCGGGGTCGCCGGCAGCGCGAACACGCCGCTCTGCGGCGTGACGTCGCTACTGGCGGGGGTGTCACCCGGCGCGGGGCTCTTGTCCGCAGCGGCATTCTTATCCGCAGCTGCACTTGTTCCATTGCTTCCGTCGGTAGTTCCCTTGCTCTTTTCCTGTGCAACCAACGGCCCTGCCAAAAACACACTCATCGCCACTACTACGAACCACTTACGCATCTCATTCCTCCCTAAATTCGCTGCTCCCGTTTGGCTTGCTCTTCGGGCCCCGATGCACTACCGCTGCAGTTGGCGAACACAGTTGGACGCCTCGCAGCTCCATTCATGAATCCGTTGCTCCCAACTGGAAAAGATAACTCTCCTTATACCATTGCTAAAACCGGAGAATCTTGCAGAAGCAACAGAGCGCGGTGCCGTAAGGTTATGTCACAAGGGCTATCCTCTGCAACTATTTCCTTTGTCCCTTTTGGGACTTCGCCTCCGGGCACTGTCGGACGGCCTCGGGCAACCGTCGTCCAGCTCACAGCTTTCTTGCGACGTAGGTGCTGACGCCGTAGGTCTTGCGCAGGATCTGCCCGGTCTCGATCGCTGGCCACAGCATCCTGTCAATTACCGAAGCCGGAGAATACACCGCGTACTTCAGGGCGGTGACCAAGCCGGGGCGCAGATTGCGGATTCTCCGGAACTCCTTGCTGGTGAGCGGCACGTCGCGAAATTTATAGCCCTTGCCGAGGATCCGCGTTCGAATCATGAACGCGAGCCAGTTGTAAGGCGCCATTTTGTAGACGCTTCGGCCGTTGTCTTCCTTTTCCAGAGAGAATCCCGTTTTGTTTAAATACTGGTTTACGGTTTCGCGCGTGAAGAAATAGAGGTGGCGCGGAATGTCCTCGCAGAAAAGATGCCGCGAAGCGATGCTGCCAAAATTCGGAACCAGAAATACGAACAGCCCAGCGGGCTTTACAATCCGTGAAGCTTTTTGGAAGCAGCCCATGGGGTCGTGCACGTGTTCGAACACGGCCCAGGCCGTAACGGCATCGTAGGTGGGCTCGTTCACGGGGATGTGCTGGAGTTCCTGGGTGTAAATCGGGAAATCTTTTATTTTTTCCGTGGATTCTGAAATCTCCACGCCTTCCACTTCCCAGCCGCGCGCGGCCATGAAACGCGGGAAGTCTCCATTCGCGCAACCCACGTCCAGTAATTTTTTGCGCGCGCTGGCGTTCTGCACTCCCGCTAGATAGTTCGCTTGCCGCGTGTACCGGCGCGTCAAATAGCGGTCGTGGCTGGAAGTCGGCGGACCCTGGTAATACTCCGTCGGGTAATATTTCTGGATTTCTGCAATCGAGGGGCGAGGATTGAGAAAACCGAGTCCGCAGCGCGAACATTCGACCACGGCGAAAAATTCGTCGCGGAAAAAACGGCGGTCCGGCATCTCGTAGACCTTGGTGTACTCCCGGGAACCGCACAAGTTACAAGGGACCGTCTCCAAATGCGCTCCTCCTGCCCACTGATCTCATCCGCCGAAAGCGTCCGGCGTCCAGGCTCTTGCGTTACACTGTGTCGCTGGCGGCCTTTGTTTCAGGCGGCCGCAAAGCGGCGGACACCAATTCTATGAACAAGCTCACGATACTCGACAACAAGTGGATGGGACAACCGCGGACCATCGCGGCGGCGCTGCTGGAATCGGAGGGCCATCGCGCGCTCGTTGACCCGGGCCCCGGTTCGACACTAGAGACTCTTCGGCAGCAACTGCAAACGCACGGCCTGACCGTGCGCGATCTGGACGCGATCCTGCTGACGCACATTCATATGGATCACGCCGGAGCCAGCGGCGCAATGGTTCGCGAAAATCCCGGGCTCCGGGTTTATGTGCACAAGATCGGCGCGCCGCACATGGCCGATCCTTCCAAACTTCTGGCCAGCGCACAACGGCTATGGCCCAAGGAGCTACAGCGGCTTTTCGGTGAGATGCTTCCCGTTCCTGAGGAGAATCTGCGCATCCTCGATGGGAACGAGACGCTCTTACTTGGCTCGCGCAAACTGGAAGTTGTGTACACTCCCGGCCACGCTTCGCATCACGTCAGCTATTTCGACCATCAGGAAGGAATAGCTTTCGTCGGTGATACCGCGGGCGTGCGCATCGAAGGCCATGCGTACGAAATGCCCGCTACGCCGCCACCGGATATTGACCTCGAAATCTGGGATTCTTCTTTCGCGGCCATCCTTGAGCGCAAGCCGTCGCGGCTTTTTCTTACGCACTACGGCTACTCTGAAAGTCCGGCCGAACATCTATTGCGGTTCAGGGAACGACTCCATCTATGGGCGGCGCTCGCGGAGAAAAGCGTTCGTGCCGCTTCGAATGATTCCGCGGCTATGGATGCGTTCATGTCGGTCACGCATGCGGAAATCGCGCAGCACTTGCCTCCTGGCGAAGTGGAACACTACGTCTTCAGCGCGGGTCTCAATTTGTCTTTCCTTGGACTCGCACGCTATCTTCGCAAGCGCGCCGCAGCGGCTTCCTGAACGGCGGCGGATTTTTTCTGCGATTCGAATGAGCGATTCGAGCGGGTGCGGCGGAGTAATTTGCCCCCGTAAACTTCGCTGCTCAAAGAAAAATCCTACGCGGTGGTTTCCGAGGAAGATAATTCGGCCGACGCAGCGGGTTCAGCTGCTGGCGCGGCCAGGGCCTCGAGGCGAGCCGAAAGCGCTTCGACAAGTAAATCGACGAGTTTCGCTGCGCCACTTCCATCGGCATCCTTGTCTGGATTGTATTGCGCTACATCCAGGCCAAGCAGGTTCTTGTGCTTGGCGAATTCCACGAAGGCGGTGCGAACTTCGTCGAAAGACATGCCGCCGCTCCCGGGAACGTTGACGGCGGAAAAATCCTCGAGGGCGATCACATCGGTATCGAGATGCAGAACAAATTCGCGCGCGTCGGCGTGCACCTGGACCAAAGCGTCGTGCGCAGCTTTGCCAACGCCACTGGAACGGACGTTCGCTGCGTCGATATGCCGTATGGGCGATTTGGCGAGAAATTCCTGCTCCGGCGGATCGAGACGTTCGAGACCAAAGAGGGTGACATCCGGCTCGCGGACGAGAGGCGCATCGCTCCAGAAACGCACCAGCTCCGGCGCGCCCCTGCCGATGATGTGGGCCACGACCATACCATCGATACGGCCTGAAGGAGTGGAAGCGGGAGTGTTCAAATCGGCGTCGCGATCGAACCACAGCAGGTTCACGTGTTTGTAGTAGCGCCGTGCGCCGGTCAGAAGCCCGATCACTTGCGCGCAATCGCCGCCCAGGACGAGGACCAGCGCGCCGCTTTTTACCGCAAGTTCCGCGCGCGTCTTCAGGTCGTTCAATCCGGCGACGATGGCGGGAAGATTGCGGGCCCGGCGGTGCTCTTCGTCATCCGCGAAGAGTCGTGGGGCGCAGTCGCCGTAGTCCACGACTTCATAACCGGCGGATTGCAGCTTTTCGGCAAGCCCGGCCGCACGCAAAGCCGCCGGCGCCTTTTCGCTGCCCGCAGAAAACGCGGCGGCGCTCGAAGGCGCGCCTATTAAGGCAATCTTCTTCGGCTGACGGACGATTTTGACCGCCAAGGTCTGCTCCTTGTGTTGTGTTTCCCCTGTAACGCCTGGCAACAGCTGAGCGGACAATCCAACGACCGTCCCCTCGAACTATTCGGGACAGATAGAGATCACCCTGCCCGAACTTGCGAACTGCAAACTCGTTAGCGGCGCGGCGCCGGCGCAATGGTCGCCAGTTCCGGCGGTAGCGTGAAGCGCACATCTTCGCGGATCAAATCCAGATCACGCTGATCCGTAAAGCCGAACTCCGCCAAGCGTTCACTGACCTGCTCGACGAGTACTTCCGGTGCGGACGCGCCGGCCGTCAAGCCGACACGGGCGACACCGTCGAGCCATTTCACGTCGATGTCCTTCGCTGAGTCAATCAATTGCGCTTTGACGCCGCTGCGCTGCGCGACTTCCACCAGGCGGTTCGAATTGGAGCTGTTCGGTGAACCGACGACCAGGATCAGGTCCACGTCTTTGGCGACTTGCTCGACGGCTTCCTGGCGGTTCTGCGTGGCGTAGCAAATGTCGTCGCTGGCAGGGCCCTGAATCAAAGGAAATTTCTGGCGCAGACGAGCCACGATTTCCTGGGTGTCATAGAGGCTCAATGTGGTTTGAGTGAGGAACGAGAGTTTTTCGGGATTGTCGACTTCGAGCGCGTCCACGGCGGCGACGGAGTCCACTACGATGGTGCTTTCGGGGGCTTCGCCCGAAGTGCCGACGATTTCCTGATGGTCGCGATGGCCGATGAGGATAATGGTGCGCTTTTCGCGGGCAAACTTGAGTGCTTCCAGATGGACCTTGGTGACCAGCGGGCAGGTGGCGTCAATCACTTTCAGGGCGCGCGACTTGGCCTCGTCGCGGACGGTCGGCGGCACACCATGGGCGCTGAAAACCAGCACGGCGCCGTGTGGGACTTCTTCGATAGCTTCGACAAAAATGGCGCCGCGGCGGCGCAACTGCTCTACTACGTAGGTGTTGTGGACGATTTCGTGGTGCACGTAGACAGGGGCGCCATAGGCTTCGAGGGCCAATTCGACGATATCCACCGCGCGCACGACGCCCGCGCAGAAGCCTCTCGGCCTCACCCTCAGCAAAACTTTTCCATTCGTCACAGTCGGCATTGTCATCCTAAAGAGTTATTTTCCTGAGACTCTATCATACCTTACGCCGGACCTTACCCGCACCCCCGTTTCCTCAGAACGGTGCTGCGCAAGTTGCGAGAGGACTGCTTACCGGCGTAGCTGACAGGGTCTGCCCGGGAGCCATAGAACGCTGCCAAGCGCTTGGTTCGCTATGGTAGGATGCGCGAAAGCGCGCATTTTATGAGCAGAGACAAGACATTCTGGAAGACGCTCTCTCCACGATCCTTCGGTTTATTTCTGCTGGGCGTATTCCTGGTCTTCAGCGCCATTGGGTTTGCCAGCGACGTCACGGATATGGGACGCACGCCGACACTCCGTTTTGTTCTGAGCATCCTGATCTCCGGAATATTTCCCACGCTCTATGCCTTTGGCGGATTCGCGCTGCGCAGGCACTTCTGGAAGGCCTTCATCCCTATTTTTGCCTTTCATTACTTCGTGATGTACAAACTCAGCGTTTCGCTTCCTTCCCCGCAGCAATTAGTGCAGATGGATGCCGGCGACATTGCGCGGATGCACAGCCGGCTGTCCTTCGACGGGCTGGCCATCATGGTGGTGGTGGCGCTCGGATACGCGTGCTTCCTGTACGTCACGATTACCGAGGGCCGGCGCTATTTCCGCGTGCATGCGGAGATCGAGCTGGCCACGGAGATTCACCGCGTGCTGGTGCCCGCGATTGACAGGAAGATTGGCGGCTATGAGTTTTACGGGCGGTCGTCACCGAGCGGAGAAGTCGGCGGTGATTTAATCGATCTGGCCGGTTCGGAAGAACACTGGGTCGCTTATGTGGCGGATGTGGCCGGGCACGGGGTGGCGCCGGGAGTGGTTATGGGTATGGCGAAAAGCGCGGCGCGCATGCTGCTGAGCTCCGGGGATGACACGGGACATCTTCTGACCCGGCTGAACGAAGTCCTTTATCCGCTGAAGAAGCCGGATATGTTCGTCACTTTTTGTTTTCTTGCCAAGAACGGGGAGGGATTGCGGGTTGGGCTTGCCGGCCACCCGGCTATTTTGCACTTTTCCGCGCGGACGAACGCGGTAACGCAATTGGAATGTCCGAATATGCCATTGGGGATTCTCCCCTCCGGGGATTTCGAAAGCTCCGGAGTTCGGGCAGAGCCCGGAGACGTGTTCGCGCTTTACACCGACGGGTTTCTGGAACCAGCGAATGCCGCCGGGGAAGAATTTGGGATCACGCGGCTACAGGCGGAGATTCAGAAAAATGGCAAGGAGGGTCTGGATGTAATTTGCCGTTCCCTGCAGGAGAGCGTTGCAAAGCACGGAGCGCAGTTCGACGATCAGTCGCTCTTCTTGATTCGAAAGCTCGCGTAGGCCCTATCCTCATCAATAAAAAACCGCTCGACTGTGATTTGCGATACGCCTCGACCAGACCGTATCGCCGGTTCATGGCCAAATTGGTGCTCGCTGGGTTGATGAGCTGTAATTAGAATATAGCCACCATGGCAAAAGAAATGACGGTAGTGCCGGTAACACTGGAAGGTCGGCACGTTCGGCTGGAGCCGCTGGCGAAGGCGCACGTGGCGGGGCTGGCGGAGGTTGGTCTGGACGAGGAATTGTGGCGTTGGATTCCCACGCAGGTGCGGACGGCGGAAGAGATGGCGGCGTACATCGAAACCGCGCTCGAGGAACAGGCAAGGGGCGTGTCTTTGCCGTTTGCAATTGTCGAGAAGGCGACGGGCCGGGCAATGGGCAGCACGCGCTACGGCAACATCGATCGCGCTCATCACCGAGTGGAGATTGGCTGGACGTGGGTGGCGCGCGAGTGGCAGCGCACGGCGGTGAATACGGAAGCAAAATACCTGCTGCTGCGGCACGCGTTCGAAACGCTGGGTTGCATCCGCGTGGAACTTAAGACGGATTCGCTGAATGAAAAATCGCGTGCGGCGATCCTGCGCATCGGGGCGCAGCACGAAGGCATCTTTCGAAACCACATGATCACCGCGAGCGGGCGCATCCGGCATTCGGCTTATTACAGCATCATCGATTCCGAGTGGCCTGCGGTGAAGGCGCGGCTCGAATCCAGGCTAAATTCCCACGGAAGCTAGCACGGCCGCGGCGGCGCGCCGCGATGCTTCTTGCGCAACGACTGGTCTTTCGAGCAGCGTTCCCGCGACTTTAAATAAGGTAAGATTCGAGGCTGACAACGAATCCTTAATTCGCTCGCGCGTGCTGTTCCCGGCCAGCTTCAGCAAATCCGGCACGACCGGCGGAATCGAGTTCGAGAGAACGCTTTGGCCCTTCCAGACAATCCGAGAGACCGGCGGCGCAGCGAACGCGTGATGCTGCAAATGCGGATCACGGTGATCGCCGACGACACGGAGCACAAGTCGCGCCAGGAGGAAGCGCTGACGTTGATCGTCAATGCCCACGGCGGGCTGCTGAAGTTGAAAATGGAAGTGCACGTGGGCCAGCCCATGCGCCTGGTGAACCCACAAAACAAAATCGAGCAAAACTGCCGGGTGGTGCGCGTAGAGGATACTTCCCCGGAATTCTTCTCCGTGGCCTTCGAATTCGACGCGCCGAATCCGAAGTTCTGGCCGGTGGTTTTCCCGCCTTCGGATTGGGATGCTCCAAGCACCTGAGGCGAGCTCTTATTCGCTTCGATAAAAACGCTTCGCTGCTTTTTTTGACCGCGCCAGCTGATAAAAATCGGCGCTCTTTAGGTTCGCGCTGTTCCTCTCTATCCTCTTAGGTCGCATCATCGAGACGGGAGCGGGCGGAATCGAAGCGATCAACGAAATGTGCGCATAGGTGCAGAGGCAGCTCATCGAAAGATACGGACTTACAGACCTGATAAAGTTCAATCGCTGGTCGAACGCGACAATCTAGAGCGGTGATTTACATTGAAGTGAGGCCCGCTCCAGCTTAATCTTCCGGCTGCCTTGAATACGATTGTTCGTAAAATGCGCTTTGCCGCCGCTATCTCCAACAAGCTTCGCTGCTGGTCTTTTTATGCGTTCGCTTGTTACCGGGGAACGGGCGGGAGACCGAAGTACATCGCTGAAGATTGGAGCGAGATCAAACTGGAACTCCCGCTTTCCTGGCGCACGCGCAACTATGTAGGAACGATATTTGGTGGCAGCATCTACTCCGCGATCGACCCAATTTACATGCTCATGCTCATTCGCCGGCTGGGGCCTGAATTCATCGTGTGGGATAAGTCGGCGAACATTCAGTTCAAAAAGCCGGGGCGCGAAACGTTGCACGCACACTTCCTCGTCGGCGACGAAGAACTGGCGGCCATCCGCCTCGCCCTTCAGGGACAACGCTCCCTCGACCGCTCTTACGTGATTCATTTGGTGGATGGTTCCGGAACGGTTTGTGCCATCGTCGAGAAAACCATCTATATTCGACGGCGAGAGTCGCAGGCTGTCAAAAGCTAGGGCAACAGACCGAAAACGGCGACGCTATTTGCGGTGCCCACGTAAACTCTCCCGTTCGCAACCATCGGGGTGATGAATTTGTTGCCGCTGAAGTGGTCGCGATTGCCGGCGGCCTGATTCGAGTCGTAGAGCTCCTTGGTGAGGTTGGTGGCGTCGTAGGCGAAAAGGATAGCGCCGCTGTTCTCAATGGCCCAGACGATTCCATTGGTCGTGCCGTTAGCGGAGATGCTTGGCGTAGTGCCGGGATAGCTGAAGCTGTGAGCGGATTGCGAGGAGGGAGTGCCCGCGAGCTTTGCGCTGGCCACTGGAAATGCCTTCAGCGCATCGTTCACGGCGCCGTAAAAGACGGTGCCGTTGAAATAGGACGGCTTGGACCACACCCCACCGATCTGGCCGGAGATCACCTGGTAGTTGTTGTCCTGGTTGGCATTGAACTTGCCCATACTGTCGCGATCCACGACGTAAATATTGGCGTCCTTGCCGGCGCCGACCGCCAAGTGGCGAGTCTGGCCGCTGGCGTCGAGGACATCGGGGAGAAGGAGCGGCCCGCCTGAGCCAAAATCGGTGTCCGCGTTCGATTCCGCGACGGTGTTCAAGGGAGTGAAGTAGTCGAGCAACTTGAGCTGTCCCGAAGCCAGTTTTACGAAGCAGTTGCCGCAATTGGCATTTGCGGGGAAATTGCTGGTGTTGAGTGTGGTGCCGAAATCGCCGTTGCCTACGATAAAGTAAATGTTTCCGGAAGAATCCGCGGCGGGAGCGGCTCCGGCCATCCAGATGCCGCCTTCATTGCCATTGGGCACCAGGTTCAAAACACTGGTTTGCGCGAGGGTGTCCGCGCTGAAGGCCATAACCCAGGCGGTGTAAGGACTGATGTCGCAGTGGGATGACCATGTGGTGTAGATCGTTCCGCTGATTTGCAACAGGCCGGGCCGCTCCTTGTATTGCTTGGGATCAAAGACGACGTTTCCGCCGGAACTATTGGCGCCGGTGCCGGGATACGTTGCCGTGATGTTTTGCGGGCCGCCGAAGAGTTCCGCGCCGGTGGACAGGTTCAGCGCGTGCAGCCGCTGGAAATAGGTGCCGCTGGAATTCTTCGACATGGCCACCACGTAAATGGCATTGCGGGAACGGTCGACGACCGGCGTCGCGGTGATGCCAATCTCCGGCGAGACCTGGCCGCAGCCGCGATTGTCGCTGGTGGTTTCGCCCGTGCCAAGAGTGGAGGTCTTCCACAGGAAAGTGGAAGTGGTTCCGTTGATGGAGTCGGCGTCAAACGCGTAGACCGAGCCGTGCTCAGTGGCGATGTAGAGCACATTCTTCTTTTGCCCGGCGACGGTGACCTGCGAGAGATAGAGTGGCTGGGCATCCACCTTTCCATCCACGGCGAATTCGCCCTTTTTCCCGAAGGTTGCGGAAGTCACATTTGCGGGAGTCAGAGTGGTTTCATTCAAGTTCTGGCCGGAGCGGCTGTTGTCATAGTGATAGGTAACGACGTCGACGGTGGATGTGGAAGTGCCAGGATTGACGGTGACCGTGGCGGAATTGCTGGTGATGCTTCCCACGGTATTCGAAACGACGACGCGGAACATCGTGCCGCTGTCAGCCGTTGTGGTGACCGGCGTTGTGTAGCTCGCCGCTGTCGCGGTGGGGATGTCCGAGCCGTTTTTCTGCCACTGGTAGGAAAGCGGAGCGGTGCCGGTGGCCACGACGCTGAATGTGGCGGTCTGGCCGGCGGTTACCGATTGATTGGCAGGCTGCGTGCTAATGGACGGAGCGACGGCAGCGGCGTCCACGGTCACAGTTGCTTGAGTGCTCGTTACGCTGTTTACGCTGTTGCTGACGATGACATCGAATTTCGCTGTGTTATCAGCGGCCGTGGTCGCAGGTGTGGTGTAACTGGAAGAGTTTGCGCCGCTGATATTTGCCGTGTTCTTGCGCCATTGATAGGCGAGCGGAGCAGTGCCGGTGGCCACGACGCTGAATGTGGCGGTCTGGCCAGCGGTTACCGTTTGATTGGTGGGTTGCGTGGTGATGGAGGGTGCGACGGGAGCGGCGTTCACGGTCAAGGTCGCTTGAGTGCTCGTCACGCTGTTCACGCTGTTGCTGACTACGACGTCGAATTTCGCGCTGTTGTCGGCCATGCTCGTGGCAGGTGTCGTGTAGCTGGCCGCTATGGCGCCGCTGATGTTGGCGGCATTTTTGCGCCATTGATAAGAGAGCGGCGCGGTACCGCTGGCCGTGACGGTGAACGTGGCAGGCTGGCCCGCAGTGACCGTCTGGTTCGCAGGTTGCGCCATGATCGACGGTGCCAAGGCACGGGCGGTATTTCCCGAACCGGCAGGACTCGTGAGGCCGGTACAGCCGGCAAGGCCGGCGCAGCAGAAAATCGCGGCGGATTTGAACGCGACGAGAATTCGGCGCACGAGCGTTACCCCCGATTCGGTTTCCGCGGCTGGACGCAGAAGGAGCCGAATCTTCAGAGAGGGACGATAGGGATTGCGAAAGAGCGAACCTTCGGCCCTGCCAGTTATAACTCCAGATTAGGCTCGAAGCGAAAACATTGCACCTGATCGAAAGTACAGTTGTTGGCCAGCGCGATAACCTGTGGCGCACCTGGATTTCGGGCCTGCCGGCTTGCCTCCTTCCGCGCTTCCCTCTATCCTCGATTCCCTTATGGAACTCCAGGATCGTGTTGCGCTGATTACCGGGTCGGGCCGCGGGATTGGCCGCGCCATCGCGCAGCTTTTTGCGAAAGAAGGCGCCGCGGTGTTTTTGACTGCGCGGACAGAGAAAGAACTCAGCGCGGCTGCGGGAGAAATTTCCAGCGGCGGTGGGCGCGCAGCCTACGCTGCCGCAGACCTGACGATGGAGGCGGAGTGCGCGCACGTCGTAGCCACGTGCCGCGAAAAATTTGGCAAGGTCGACATTCTGGTAAATAACGCGGGGCATTACGGGCCGGTCGTGCCGGTGGAAGACTATCCGCTGGCGGAATTTGACAAAGTGATTGCCATCCACCTGCGCGCGGCCTTCTTACTGTCGAAACTGGTTCTGCCGGAAATGTATGCGAAGAAATCCGGCGTGATCCTGAATATTTCCAGCCTCTCGGCGAAGACGGCTTATGCGTGGGGCTCTGCGTATGCGGCGGCAAAAGCGGGCATGCTGGGGCTGACGCGCGTGATGGCGGCGGAAGGGGCGCGGCAAGGCGTGCGGGTGAACGCCATCTGCCCCGGGCCGGTGACGGAAACGCAAATGTCAAAGGAGCTGGGCGCGGTTCTGGCGAAGAGGATGGGAGTGAGCGCGGAGGAACAACTGGCCGGCTTTCTGAACGGTTTGCTGCAGGGACGCGCGCAGACTGCAGACGAAATTGCGCGCGCAGCGCTGTTCCTGTGTTCAGAGCAATCCAGCGCGATGACCGGACAGTCCATCAACGTGGATGGTGGCGTGGCGTTCTACTGAAAACTTTTCGAAATGTCCGCTGAAAGATTTGGACCGGCATTCGAACCGAGCGCGAGTTATTCATAACGCAAGACAATCATCGGATCGACGCGCGTGGCGCGGCGCGCCGGAAGATAACACGCAACGAGCGCCGTAGCCACCAGCGCGGCCGCCGCGAGAGCGAATGCCAGCGGGTCGGACGCGCTCACGCCGAAGAGAAGAGTGGAAATCAGCCGCGTCAGGGCCAGAGAAGCAACGACGCCGATGGCGACGCCAATCAGGGCAAGGCGCATCCCTTGTCTTACGACCAGCTTCAAAATGTCACGCGGCTCGGCGCCGAGTGACATGCGAATACCCACCTCCTGCGTGCGTGCCGCGACGGAGTAACCCATCACCCCATAAATTCCGATGGCCGCGAGCAGCAGCGCGAATCCCGCAAAAACCCCGACGAACTCCGACAGGATGCGCGGCTGGGCAACGGATGTGGCCACCACGGACTCCATTGTGGCGATGCTGGAGATAGGAAGAGTGGGATCGATCTCCGCGATTTTGGCGCGAACCGCGGACACCAGCGCTTCGGGATTCGCCGCCGAGCGGACAATCAGCGTGGTCGTGGGCCAGGGAATCTGTTCCAGCGGCAGATACATCTCTTCCGAGCTGGCAACGTTCAACGCGTTGAATTTCACATCGGCGACCACGCCGACAACTTCACGCTGAATCATGTCACGCGAATTGGCAAGGTGCCGGCCGATGGGATTCTGGCCGGGCCAATAGCGATCCGCGACGGTCTGGTTGACGACCACGACTGGCGGTGTGGACGCAGTGTCGCGTTCCGTGAACACGCGGCCCTGCAAAAGCGGCGTGCGCACGGTGTCGAAGTAACCGGTGCTGACCTGGCGCATGGCAGTCAGCGGGTCTTTTCCAACGCCCTGGCAGACGGTTCCCTCCGGACAAAAATACACGAACCGAATCGCGCCGGAGAGCGGCAGATAACTCGTGAAGCCCGCGGAATCTACGCCGGGGATGGATTTAACGCGCTCGGTCAACTGGCGGTAGAACTGGGTCTGAATTTCCGGCTGCGCGTAGCGAGCTGGCGGAAGATTCACGAGGAACGTCATCAAGTGATCGGAAGAAAAGCCAGGGTTCACCTTCATCAGCCGGGAAAAACTCTGCATGAGCAATCCGGCGCCAGTCATCAGGATCAGAGCGACGGCCATTTCCGCTACGACCAGCAAGGCGCGCAACTTCCCGCGATGACCGCCGGAGGAGGAGCCGCGCGTTCCTTCCTTCAACGTCTGGTGTAGATTGCCCGTCGAAGCCTGCAACGCTGGCACAAGGCCGAACAAGATCCCGGTGACTACACTGAGCAGCACCGAAAAAATCATCACCGGAACATCCAGCCGCGTTTCCGACAGTCGCGGCACGGAGCCCGGACTAAACGCACGGAGCGCGGGGAGCGCCGCCGCGGCAAGAGCCACGCCAAGCACACCACCGAGCAAGGAAAGCAAAAGGCTCTCGCTGAGCAATTGTCGAACCAGGCGGCCACTAGATGCTCCAATCGCTTTCCGCAGAGCCATCTCCCGCTCGCGTGACGTCGCGCGAGCGAGTAAAAGGTTTGCAACATTGGCGCATGCGATCAACAGGATGAATCCCACTGCCGCAAGCAGCACAGCAAAACCCGGACGCAGCGGTCCCACGAGACTTTCCTCAAGCGGCACAGTGGAAATACCGAATTTTTCCGAATCAACGAAGCCCGTAAACTGGCTGCGATAGCGCGCATCAATGGTGTCCAGCTCGGCCTTCGCAGCCGCCAGCGATTCGCCGGGCCGCAATCGCGCAATCACATTCAAGTAGCCCGCTCCAGTTCGAACCTGCTCCGGGCGCAGGAACGATGGATCGGAAACTCCGGGCATCCAGATGTCGGGCTCCGGAAACTGCAACGGGAATCGAAAGCGTGAGGGAAGAATGCCAACCACCGTCACTTGGCGTCCATCAATGTTGAGCGAGCGACCCAGCGCGCCCGCGTCCGCCGCGAAGTGGCTGTGCCAGAATCCATCGGAGATGATGGCCGCGTCCGAAGCGCCGCTGGCTTCCTCCTCGGGAAGAAAATCGCGGCCGCGAATCGAAGTAATGCCGAGAACGCGGAAAAAACTGCGAGAGACGCGATTGCCACTAACCGCTTCGGGCTCGCGTTCCGTGACGAGGCTCAGCGTGGTGCCGTAAAACGCCGCGCTACCCTCAAGCGTGTGGCTCTGCTCCTGGATTTGCGTGAACTTCGTGAAAGACAAACTCGCTCCGGGTGTCCCGGTTTGCCGCAGCAAGCCAGAAAGAAAGAGAAGTTGCCCGGGATCCTTGTAAGGAAGCGGCTGGAGCATCACCGCGTCCACGACGCTGAAAATCGCGGAGTTCGCGCCAATTCCCAGCGCCAGGGTAAGGACCGCGACGAGCGTGAACCCGGGATTCTTGACCAGCATGCGCAACGCGAATTTAAGGTCTTGCACCAGGTTGAGCATCGCCCGCCTCGCTGTAGCCAGTGTTAATACTACAGCGTTAGACCCAGCTTTAGGCGCAGTGTAAGCATCCAAAATGGCTCCGGCTTCGTAGCGCCATGTTGACGAGGATCGCTGGTGAACCTGGAACCAGCGCAAGCTTTCTCACTATGATTGGCGAATTCGCTTTGCAATACGGCATCGGCTCAACTGCAATCGGCGTCTCGCCCTCGAGCGCCCACTTTCTCCATCTGGGCTCGAGAGGAGAAAGCGCAGATTCCAATTCTCATTTCACATCATTCTTATAGACCGTGCCGCCCTTCATCACAAATACCACTCGCTGTAATTCCGTGATGTCTTTCAGCGGATCGCCCGAAACGGCTACGATGTCCGCCCACTTCCCTGCTTCGACGGTTCCCAGTTTGTCGCTCCAGCCGAGCAACTCAGCAGGGACGGACGTGCCCGCGCGGATCGCCTGCATCGGAGTCATGCCGTACTGCACGTAGTATTCGAACTCCTTGGCTTCGTTCAGCACTTTCCAATCGAAACCGCCGGCGTCTGTGCCCAAGGCGATTTTCACTCCCTTCTTGATGGCTTTCGGAAAGTTCTCGCGCTGCAAATCCGCCATTTTCGGCCAGTTACCGCCGCGGCCTGGAGCCACATAAACGCCTACGGTAATCGTCGGCACCCAATAAACTCCTTTCTTCGCCATTTCATCCATCAGCGCATCGGTGAGGCCGTCGCCGTGTTCGATGGTGTCCACACCGGCGCGTAGCGCGGCGGCGATGCCGTCGCTGCCAATCGCGTGCGCCGCCACTTTCTTTCCGAGGCGATGGGCCTCGTCCACAATCGCCCGCGCTTCCTCGTCCGTAAAATTCACCATCGAATGCAGCACGTCGCCTTCGAAGTGATACCGCCTGTCCGAGTAATACTTGATCCAGTCGGCTCCATACATCGCCTGTTCGCGAACGGCTTTGCGCGCGCCGTCCACTCCGTCCACGCTCTGTACGCCCGTCGGCACTTTCAGCTCCCACGAGTATCCGAGCAACGGATACATTCCCGTCGGAGCCATCGCGCGCGTGGCCACCTGCATGCGCGGGCCGGGAACCTCGCCTCTGGCAATCGCCATCTTTACATCCACGTCGGCAAACATCGCGCCTTCGGTTTCGACGTCGCGCAAAGTCGTAAATCCGTGCAACAGTGCGATGTCCGCGTTGCGCGCGCCAAGGATCGCGCGGTAGGGGATCGACTCCTTAAGCAATTGGGTGTCGTACTCCTCGGAGGTGATGTCGCCGTTCAGCATCACATGGGTGTGCGCATCGATGAATCCAGCCAGCACCGTGGCCTTCGAAAGGTCAATGGTCTCCATTCCTGATGGGGCCTTGCCACTGGGCGTCACGGATTTAATCGTGTCTCCCTCGATCACGATCAGCGCGTTCTCAATGGGCTTTTCGCTCTTGCCATCGATCAGCTTTCCTGCGCGGATAGCAATACTATGCGGCGTCTGAGCGGAAGCTCCAAGAAAGGTAACCAGACTCAACAAAAAAGCAGCAACGAAACGGCGCATGTCAAATTCCTCCCTCAAGGACGCACAGCCTACCAGAGATACAGTCAATCGTCGCGTCCTTCCAACACCCCGTCCGAAACCAGGGAAAACATGGCTAAGCGCAAGCCGGACATCGACAACCGCCCAAGCTTCGGCTAACATCAGCCGCGTGGGGTCCAGAGGGAAGCCTTCTTCACTCAGCCGCGGCGAAATCTGGATTGCGGTTTTGTGGAGTTTGCATCCTCGCGTAAGCTTTTCAACATCAAAGCAGAGGTGTTTTCATCCGAATGTCCTTCGAAAATCGTTTTCTTGGGAGGAGACGTGAGCCACTCGACTCTCGCTAGTGCTCCTGGGAACACCACCGGCGAAGACGCTCGCCGCAGCACGCGCATTGAACGGTCCGTTCCGCTGATCATTTTTGGCCAAAACCGCCTGGGCGAGCCGTTCGTGGAACGCACCGTCTCCACCAGCCTGAATCTGCACGGCTGCCGGTATCCGTCCCGCCACGACTACGGGGTTGGCTCAATGATTACGATGCAGGTGGTCGGTCTGGAGGTGGAGCCGAAACCGCCGGCCCTGCGTGCGATTGTGAAGTCCGTACACATGTCCCACAGCGCGCGCGAACTGCAGCAGGTCGGCGTGGAGTTGGAAATCCCGGGAAATGTCTGGGGCATAGCTGCGCCACCGCAGGACTGGCTGGCCGCTGAAGGCATGAGTTCCTCCATGGCCAGCCTCGGAACAGGCGTCGAGCCTGCAGAGGAACCGGCCACTCTGCCTGCCAACCTCGTGGAGCTCCCAGCTCGTCCGGAGCCGAAGATGGCCGAAGTCGCCACATTTCCTTCTCCGTCCCCAGCCGCAGGTGCGGCAAAATCGCCGGCCCCCCAGGAGCCGGAGCCGCCAAAACAGCGGCGCGTGGTCATCACGCCCGATGGGCTCGTCAACGCGTTGCAGGGCAAGTTGCAGCTCGCCGCGGAAAAAGCCGCGCAAGCAGCAGTGGCCAAACACGTCGGCGAAGCTGTTCGCCAGGCGCTCCGTTCCATCGAGGAGATTCGCGCTTCGAGCGTAAAGGAAGTCGAAGAGCTTTTCCCCGCGCGAATTGAATCCATGCGAATCTCCACGAAGGAACAATTCTCCGGCGATGTGGCCTCGCAGTGGAAGGAGCAGATGGAACTCTATCGAGGCCAAGCGGAAGACATGGCCCAGAGGCTTGAGAGGCAAGCGGGAGACTTGCGGCGTGAACTGGCCCGGGCACAGGAATTCGTGGAAAAAATGTCGCGGGAAATTGAGCCGCAGATCCACGCAAAGATGAACGAGGCGGTTACCCAGGCGTCCGTGGAATTCGAAGGCGCGACGGCCCGTGCCGCGGAACGGCGCTACGAACGCCTGCTGGCAAGCGCGCAATCGGTAACCGACGAAGCTCTATTGAAACTGGATGCACGCTCCGCCGAAGTCCAGGCGTTGGCGCAGAGCGCCGTGAACTCCGCTCTGGGGGCCTTCCAACGGCAGGCCGAAATGCATGTGAATATGGCGCTCTCGGAAACGAAAGAACGGGCGGCTTCCGCGCTCTCCTCGCTCGACGCGGAGAGCCGCGCCGCGTGCGATGCCAGGCGCCTGGCCCTGGAGTCCGACGTGGCTCGCGCTGCCGAGCGCTCCACCGACCAGTTCCGCAAAGGCATGAAAGCCTTTTTGTATTCGTGCCTGGTGGCGGCCGTCAGCGCCGTGGATGAGCATTCGAAAGCCACGCTCGACGGGCTCCTCAAGGACAATGGTAAAGGACTATATGAAGCCAACGGGGACTCACGCACCCAGGATGAACCCGAAATCATCCCTAATTCAGATATCGACCCGCTGACGCACTAGGAATAGTCTAGACGGGGAACCGGCCCATCTCTCTTCGCCGGAATCCCCCGAGACCAAAGGAAAAAGGCCAACCGTTCTCTCAGGGCGGTTGGCCTTTTTCCTTTTCACTCTTGCCGCAGATCCCTCGTCATTCCTGAAGGAGGCAGGTTGACGGTTCCTGCGAGTGCTCTGGCCGAAGCCAGAAGGTCATCAATCAAGCTTAACGGGCTGGTGCCGATCCGGGACGCCGAAATGGCCGGCGCGCCAGATCTTCGACACTGTCGATTCCCTGCCGGGTGGCTACCATCACCGGGTGCTGGCTGTTGGCGAGCTTTTCAACCGCCGTGGCCCAAATCCTGTGCATCATGTACAGGCTCCCGATCACGGCCGCGATCGCGGCGAATCCCACGAAAAACAGGGCAAAGGCAGCCAGGATTTCCCAGACGAAATACGCTTGCAGCGCGACTACAGTCGCCAGGAACCCCCACATCCATTTACGGCTTTTGTCCTTGGTCTTCATCTTCTTCCCCTCGATTCCCGTTCCCCACCGCATTCAACGATTGCCCCTCAGTGGGTTGTTCCTACTCAAATCTTCTTTCGTTCCTTAGATGCAGGGCCCTGTCCGTTAGGTCCATTTCTGTCCGCCGCACCTGTACCATTTGACAGCTTTCCAGCCCAAAACGCGATGGTACAGTAGACACATTTTGAGGGATAAACCACGCTACTAGTACCGGCCGTTTCAGTTTGAACCATTGTAACTTACAGAAAACAAATATAGTTAATTTCCATCAACTTTCGCCCCCGTTTTCGCCTCTTTTTCCCTGTACCACCTGTGGAAAACCTGTACCTTGGTACAGGGGGCAAATTCTCCATTATTAGTGACGCCGGAACCCCTTGCGTATCAATCCCACACGCCCACACGGCGCTTGCCGTCAATTCGCGGGCATGCTTCGCGAAGATCCCGAATCCCTTCAGGAAGGGACGCGGCCAGCGGACTTCTGCTGCCGTTGTTCCACTTGTCTAAGTGTGTTCTAATGCGACCTTCGCGAAACCCTCGCGTCTCCTATGGAATTTCTCGGCGTTCTCGCGGCGATCCTCCTGATCCTGACCCCCATCCTTGCCATCGCCGCATTCATCCGAGTTCAGAAGCTGTCCGACGAACTGAATAAGGCTCCCCTCCACGATTTGGTAGGCCGTATTAATACGCTAGAGCGGCAGCTCAGCGCGATCGAGAGGGCCTTCGCGTCTCGCGAGTCAGTTACCGCTCCGCCGCCAAAGCCGGAATCGTCGGCGCCTGCCCCAGCGTTCCCAGTCGCTCATATTCCTTCGACTTCGCCAGCCTCGTCTCCGCCGCTCCATCCGTCCAGGGAACTTCCCAAGCCCCATGAAGTCTCGACCCTTCCTCCTCGGATAGACGTGTTCGCGGCACCGCCCCTGCACAGTTCACAATCGAAAAGTTCCTCCGTTCGGGACATGGAAACGCTTATCGGCGGCCGCTGGCTGAACCGCATCGGTATTATTGCCATCATCAGCGCGGTCACTTTTTTCCTCAAATATGCGTTTGACAACAACTGGATCGGCCCCAGCGGCCGCGTGGCCATCGGGATTCTGCTCGGCGCCGCGATGCTCCCGTGGAGCCATTGGCTACTGCAGCGCGGCTACGCCTACTTCTCCGAGGGCATTGCCGGACTGGGTGCAGCGGTCCTCTATCTCTCGATCTGGGCCGGTTGCCAGTACTACAAGCTCTTCAGCCTGGACGTCGGCTTTGCAGCCATGATCGTCATCACCGCCGGGATGGCAGCCGTCGCCCTGGGCCGCAATTCGCAGCGCATCGCTCTCCTCTCACTCTTTGGCGGGTTTCTCACGCCCATCCTCGTCAGCGAAGGCAAGGACGCCCAGGTTGTGCTCTTCACTTATCTACTGATTCTCGGCGCGGGATTGCTGGTGATCGAAATGCGCCGTGACTGGCGCACGCTTACCCCCATTTCCTTTCTTCTCAGCCAACTCTACTTCTGGGGCTGGTACTCGGAGTTTTACCGCCCGAATAGACTCGAGCGCACGGTGATCTTTGCCACGCTCTTCTTTCTTCTCTACGCTGTGCTCCCCGTTCTTCGCGCCGTGCGCCTCTCCATGCTGCAGGAACTGGATGTCATCGTGGTTCTCGTCAACTCTTTTGCCTATCTCGCGGCACTCTATGTCATGCTCTGGCCGCAGGACCGCTGGCCGCTGACACTCCTGGTGCTCGCGCTGTCGGGCGCCCACGTACTCGTGGCACGGCTCGCACCGCCGCCGAAATCCGGCGCATCGCCCCTTACCCGATTGCTATTCGCTGGGCTGGCTCTGACCTTCGCCACTCTAGCCATTCCCATCCGCCTCGAAGGCAAATGGATCACGCTGGCTTTCGCCGTCGAAGGCGCCGTCCTCGTCTGGACGGGCTTTCGCTCGTTGACGGGATTTCTGCGCACGGGCGGCTACTTCCTGCTCGCCCTCGCCGCCGTCCGGCTACTGATCTTTCCATTGCCCGCACCGCAATTCCTGTTCAATGAGCGGTTCGCAGCTTACGCCGTGCTCATCGCCTGCTTCGGAGTGGTGCTTTACGCCGCGCGCGAGCATGTCTCGTCTGTTGGCCACGATGAATTCAACGCCCTCGGCGTCTTCGCCGTGGCTATCAATTTCTTTGCCCTCCTGGCGCTCTCGCTCGAACTCTGGGATCACTTCGGTTCCCATTCCGGCCTGGGCATCGATTCCGGCCTGGCACAGCACTTGTCGCTTTCCCTTCTCTGGACCGCCTACGCTTCCGGCCTGATTGCCCTCGGCGTCAGCCGGCAATCCGCGCTGCTGCGCTGGCAGGCGCTCGCGCTCTTCGGCCTGGTGGTCACGAAAGTCTTCCTCTATGACAGCTCGTATCTCGAACGCTTCTATCGAATCGTCTCCTTCTTCATTCTCGGCCTGGTCCTGCTCGTCGTTTCCTTTCTCTACCAGCGCAAAGTCGCTCGCGAGCGACCCTCTTCATGATGCGCAGAACCCTTTCTCTATCGCTCGTCTTCGCCGCGCTCGCCGCCGCCACGTTTGCCGCGGACTTGCCTGACCCCTGGCGCTCCTGGCGCTATTCGCGCCCCATCGAATCCGCGCGATCCGGAATTCTTAACTACGCGACACTCGATCGCGAAGTCTTCGCTCACTCCGAAAACTATCTCGCCGACTTGCGAGTCATCGACGACCTTGGCAACGAACAGCCTTACGAAGTAAGAAACTTGCTTGCCCCGCCGGCTCAGAACGTCGCCCTTCCCTCTACCCTCAGGGAGAACAGCTTCGTCCCCGGCCAATTCACCCAAGTCATCGTCGATCTCGGCGATCGGCCAGGTTTTCACAATAGCCTCCGCGTGCAAACCCCAGAATCCGATTTCATCAATTGGGTGGAAATCGCGGCCAGCGACGACGCCCACCTCTGGCGCATCGTCAATCCTCGCGCGCCTATCTCGCGCTTTCGAAGGGAAAACCTCGATGGCAGCCAGACCATCCATTACTCCGAGAACAATGCCCGCTACTTGCGATTGCGCATCAAGGAGCCCGCACATCAATTCCCTGTTACCAGCGTTGAAATTTTTGTTACGCAGAACACCCAGAAAGAGGATCTTGCTGCCGCCCCTCTTATTGCGCTGCGGCCTCCGGAATCAACCGGCGTGCCATCGCGAACGCAATGGACCGTAGATCTCGGGAGCTCCACGATTCCCGTCGCCGAGTTGAACTTCGAGACGGACCAGCCGGAGTTTTATCGGGCTGTGAGGATTTTGACGAGCATGGATGAAAAGGAGTGGCAATCCGCTGGGGGCGGGGAGATTTACCGCTACACCACGAGAGGAAAAACGGAAGAATCTCTCCGCGTACGGTGCTGCGATTCCTGGGGAGCGAGATATTTCCGCGCGGAGATTCTGAACGGAAACGATGCGCCTCTTTCATCCGTTCGAATGTCGGTCGCCATGAGGCTGCGCTTCGTCCTTTTCCGTCCCCGGGAAAATCGCGCGTATCGCCTGCTCTATGGCAATGCCCGCGCTTCAGCGCCGCAATACGACTTTGCTCGAACGCTTCACATCCAGCCCAACGAGGAGCTGCTGCACCTCAGCCTCGGCACAGAAGAGCTGACCGCGAACTACGCCGACCCTCGCCCATTCACAGAACGTCACCCCAATTTGTTATGGATCGCACTTGGCCTCGCCATTGCGCTTCTCGGATACGCCGCCCTTCGCGCCCTGCGCACGCCGGGCGCCACTGCGTCGTAGTGACGCGCTCTACCGGTTTGAGTCGCACGGTTTTTTGGAATTCTGATCTTCTGGAGAGGCCGTTCACTTCGAAAGAAATGCGTTGCCAGCCCGGCCTAAGCCTGGCTCGCTTCTAGTTCCCTTTGAACACATAACCCAAATCGAACGGCAGCTTGCCATCCACGCGCAACACTTTCACCGAACTGTTGATCGAGTACACGTCCAGAATCCCAACGGCTCCGGGTGTGGCGCCCACGGTGCGCAGCAGTTCCTCGTCGCTCTCCACAATCTTGACCATCATGCGCGCTTCATTCAGCTTTGCAATGGTTGATTTGATGTCCCCGGGCTCGGCCCCAAAGAGCTTCTGCACCGCCGTGCGCATCCCCGGAGACTCCGGATCTTTCATAACCAGCGTAAAGGCCTTGCCATCAGGCCACGCTTTCTGCACGCCCTTGCACAGCTTTGTCAGGTCGGCAAGCGGCACATCCGTGATCTTGCTCCCCGCCGACACAACAATCGCCATGTTCTTTACGGCTGGAACCACGGAGTGAGCCAGAACGAAAATAAAACACAGAACTGCTGCCACGCGCAGACATTTCGCAGAAGCCTTCACACGCATCATTCCCCACTCTCGCTTTCAGGCAGGTTAACCGAAGTATGTTCACCGGCAACGTTCCCAGGCAAGTACCCGTCACGCACGCTGTGTCCAACCGTGCGCCTCCCCCCTCCGTTCTCCCTTTGCCGGCCTCTTGTTCATCATCGCGCACACCTGTCCCTTCGGCCAGTTTCCACATCTGCCGTGCCACGCTAAGTTCATATTGGAGATCACTCTGCTTCCATGAGCCCGACGGGAGTCCGCATGATGCGTCGCTTCACTACCCGCTTCTTTCTTCTGATTTTCCCTTCTTTCTTTGCAGCCAGCGCAGGGGCGCAAACTTCCGCAGCTCGCGTCGAAGAGACCGCCGTGCGTTCTACCGAAAAAACGCCCGCGATCGCCCCGGTTCCCCAACACTTGTTTGGAGCCATTGCGCTTTCCACGCGATCCGAAGAAGCCCGCGGGGCGTTGGAACTGGCCATCGACAAGTATGAAAACGCTATGTATGACGACGCCGTAGTGCATGCGCGCCACGCCACGGAAAAGGATCCGCGCTCAGCGCTTGGCTACGCCATGCTTTCCTTCGCTGCCCGACGCACCCTTCCCGATTCCTCGGCGCTGGCGAAAGCAAAATCCTTGCTTTCCCAATCGGCTTCTGACGAGCAACTCCTGGTCCGTTGGATGACCAGCATTCAGGAACGCGATCTTCTCCCCGCCATCATGAGCATGAACGATCTCTTGAAGCGCTATCCCAGGAACAAGCACATCCTTTATCTCACCGGGGAATGGCTGTTTCTTCAGCAGGATGAGAATCGGGCGCGGACGCTCATGGAGACGGCCCTGGAAATCGATCCAAATTTCCCCGCGGCCTTGAACCGCCTCGGTTACCTGTACGTCCAGATCGGGGAACCCCTCAAAGCAGTTGCCTCCTTGAAGCGCTACATGGAATTGCAGTCCACCTCCGCTAACCCCGAAGACTCGCTCGGCGAAATTTTGCGCCTCTCTGGGGACGACCGTGGATCGCTTGAGCACTACGGTGCCGCCCTGCAAGTCGATCCAACCTACTTCCCCTCGCAGCTCGGCTTGGGTGACACGCTGACTCTCATGGGAGATTTCGGCAACGCCCGGCAGGAATATGACCGCGCTATCCAGATTGCAGACAATCCCCGTGACGAACTGTATGCAAAATATCAGAAGGCGCTTGTTTATTTTTGGGAAGGGCAGCCGGTCCAGGGATGCAAGGCCCTTTACGATCTATCCGAAGAAGCCGCCAGCAAGAAGGAGCCGAATGAGCGCTTTGATATCGAGCTGGGACGCGCCATGCTCGCCCCTAACGTGCAGAACGAGATCGATCAGCTAGGGCTCCTGTCCGTTTTTCTGGCGCAACCTCTCGCGGGAATGAGCGAAGCGGACCGTGGGGTCGCTCGCGCAACCGTTCTTCGCGAACGCGCGCGAGTCGCGGCACTGAACCGCTTCACCGAAAATGCCGTCGAGGCCATTTCCGAACTCGAAGGTCTCGCGACATCCTCGCGCGATCTCGTCATCGAGAATGCCTACGAGTCCGCTCGCGGTTACTTGCTCTTCGCGCAAGATGATCTTACAAGCGCCAAGGACGAGCTAGCCGCTGATCCGCAGTCACCCTTGGCGCTGCAGCAGCTGGCCATCACGCAGGAAAAACTGGGACTCGCCTCCGCCGCCCAGGCGACCCGCACGCGCCTGAAACATCGGCGCGGCCCCACCGTCGAGTGGTTCCTGGTCACGCACATGGATTCCAGTTCATTACACCAAAAGTTTCAGGACAAATAACGCGCGGCCCCGGCGATACCCTCGCCGCAGCAAGGCGCTTTGCAATTCTGAATTCCCGGCTACGCCTTCTTCACCAGGCGCGTAATCCACACCAGTATCACCGCGCCGATGAACGCCACGATGATCGACCCGATCATTCCTCCGCCGGGCCAAATCCCCAGCATCCCAAAGACCCAGCCGCCGATGATGCCACCAAGAATCCCAAGGATGATGTCCACCAGCACGCCATAGCCGCCGCCCTTCATCACTTGTCCGGCGAGCCACCCCGCGATAAGCCCAACCACGATCCAGTAAATCATGATGATTTCCTCCCTTTCTTCGCTTAGCTGTGAAGGATAGAACTCTAGGTGCCTACCTTTTAGAACGCGCCCTTGCCGAATGTCAATCGAATACCGGTGGACAGAAGCAAGTCGTTTTTCTTCAAGCCGGGAAGCGGGTTGCTCAAGTAGCCGTCAAGAAAGCTTACCTGCCAGCTCAGCCATCCTTTGAGCTTTGTCGCCGCCACCGTGCTGAACTGGAAGCGGTAATTACCCGTGTCGGAAAGGTTTGGATAGAACGCAAACTTCTCGTTGAGTGATATACGGCTGTTCAATTTTGTTGCCAGTTCTTCGCCGATCACAATTTCTCCGCTCTTGCGCGTCGTGTTCGTCGGCGTCGCCGGAGGATTGGGCGAGAAATACTCCTGCTCGAAGTCGCCGCCGCCAAAAACATCAAAAGTCGTGTTGGCCGTCTTGATCACGTGATATCCCAGGCCGCCGCCGATGGTGTTCCGCAAATCCAGGTGCTGGAACGCGTCATATGCGAAATCCGTGAAACCGAAAACAAAAACCTTCTCGCTCACGTTCAGGTCTCCGCGAAACCCGCCGGCGATGGCATGCGCTGTCGTGTTGCTGACGCCGTTCACGCTGCTGTTCGCATAGATCGCTGTCGTGTAGAACGAGAGCTTGTCACGCTCGGTGACGCGCGCGGCTTTCCCCGCCAGCGAGTACGTCAGCGATTCGGAATTTCCCCGCGTCATGCTCAAGCCCGTGTCCAGAACCCCGCTCCAGAAATCCGTCAGATGAGGATGCCGCAGCCGTTCGATCTGGTCGTCATAGGACTTCTGCTCCGCGTCGTTGCGCACCGCCACGACCGTATCGATTGGTGCGGCGACAGGTCCCGTATCCTTTGTGGCCACATCGAACTTGCTGTCCGACGTCGTCACCGTCCCCACAATCGTTTGACCATCCTTCAACGCCAGGTGCAGCGGTTCTGCTGACTCGATCCCGCTTACTGCATCCCACTGAACGTTGACGTCGCCCGCAAACGCTGTCTTGATCAGCAGCGTCTTGGCATCAGACTTGACGATCGTTCCGGTCAGCCGGTCCCCATTTTTGAGAGTGACTTGGTCCGCCATGGCACTCGCCGCAAGCAAACACAACACCCACGCAAAAAACGTAATTCTTCGCACGTTTTTTCTCCTCTATTGGGAACTTGATCTTACGCAATCGGGCTGGGCCTTCTCTGGGCGCGGCAGGCTTGCTTTTTCTTGCGTAGCTTCGGTCCGAAGTCGCCCTAGTCTACTGAAACTGTCATTCGAATCCAATCAAAACCCTTCGCCAACCGCGGCATTTTGCGTACATTCCTTTTGCGCTTGCTGTATACTTTTTTTCAAATCAGGTTCGGGAGAAATGAATGATTTCACGCGTTCGTCCGTTCGTGGTGTTCCTGCTCGCTTGCGCTTTAATCGCCGGCTGTTCGAAATCCCCGGCCCAGCAAGAAGCCGCTGCCCGCGCCGCATCATCTCAAGCCGCAGGCCGCCCCGCGATCGTCTTCATGACCGACTTTGGCACCGCCAACGACGCGGTCGCCATCTGCAAAGCGGTGATCATCGGCATCGCGCCGGAAGCGCGTATCCTGGACATCACTCATCAAGTCACTCCATTCCAGATTGAAGAAGGCGCGCGCTTCCTCGCCGGAGTCTCGCCCTATTATCCAACCGGCACGGTATTCCTCGCGGTCGTCGATCCGGGCGTGGGCACTTCGCGCAAAGCCGTCATCGTGAAATCAAGAAAAGGTCAGTATTTTGTTCTACCCGACAACGGCCTGGTCACTCTCGTCCTCGACCGAGACGGCCTGGCATCCGCCCGCGAAATCACCAATCCCGCCTGGATGATTCAAGCCGCCGTCTCTTCCACTTTTCACGGCCGCGACATTTTCTCTCCTGCCGCCGCGCACCTCTCCAACGGTTGGGATTTTAATCTCGTCGGCCCGGAAGTTTCCCAACTCGTTCGCCTTACTCCCAAAGCCTCCACCACCACCGACAAGGGCATCGAAGGCGACATCATCGGCCTCGACGATCCTTACGGTTCCCTGATCACCGACATCCCCGGCGACGAATTCAAGAAGCTCGGCTACAACCTCGGCGACAAACTCACCATTCAAATCAACAAGAAGCCGGTGACTCTTCCTTATGTGAAAACCTTCATGGACGTCTCCGTCGGCGATTCCCTTCTCTACATTGACTCGCGCGGCCGCGTAGGCATCGCCAACAACGAAGGAAACTACGCCAAAAAATTTGACATTACTCCCCCGCGCGCCATTTTCATCCCCCGCAAGGGTGTCCCCTTCAAGGGGAAGTGAGGACCAGCCGCCCCCAGCTTTCCCACCGAGCGATCGTGGGAACATTTTTCTTAGGAACTTCTCCCCGTCTCCTTCGTATCACTCTGTAGCAAGGCCACACGTGTGCTCATCCGTCCGAGCGCCGGCACAAGGGAGCGGCCAATGCAATTCTTGACGAATCAGCTCAAACAGGTGTTTCGGCGGCTCGGCCGCGCCCCGATGTTCACCGCCGTCACGGTCATCACTCTTGCCGCAGGCATCGGCGGTAACACGGTGGTCTTCAGCGTCCTCGAAGGCGTTCTCTTGAAGCCTCTGCCCTATCCCCGCGCTGAAGAGTTAGTCGGCGTCTGGCACACTGCTCCGGGCTTTCAGATCGCCGATCTGAATATGTCCCCTTCCAACTATTTCATCTATCGGGAGCAGGGGAAGACTCTCCAGGATATCGGAATGTATCAGAGCGACTCCGTCAGTGTTACGGGCGTAGCCGAACCTGAGCAAGTCCGTGCAATGCGCGTCTCCGACGGCACCCTTCCGCTACTGGGCATTCCACCCCTGCTGGGCCGCACCTTCACCAAGGAAGATGACTCGCCCGGCACGCAGGAAACCGTCATCCTCAGTTACGGATACTGGCGTCATAAGTTCGGCGGCGATCCTTCCGTTATCGGCAAAACCATGATCGTGGACGGCAAGTCGCAACAAATCATTGGTGTCATGCCGCAAAGATTTCGTTTTCTCGACCAGGACGACCTTGCCCTCCTCACCCCTTTCCGGTTCGAACGCGCCAAAGTTTCCCTCGGTAACTTTAGCTACGAAGCCCTCGGCCGGCTCAGGCCGGGCGCCACCCTCGAGCAGCTCAACACCGATGTCGCACGCATGCTTCCCATCGTTAGGAATACCTTCCCAGCTCCGCCAGGGTTCAGCGTCAAGCTCTTCGATGACGCCCACATCGGCCCGAACGTTCGTCCGCTGAAGCGGGACGTCGTGGGCGACGCAGGCAGCGTCTTGTGGGTCCTGATGGGCTCCATCGGCATGGTCCTCCTGATCGCTTGCGCCAACGTCGCCAACCTGCTTCTTGTTCGCGTCGAAGGCCGCCGCCAGGAATTGGCTTTGCGCGCGGCTCTGGGCGCAAGTTGGGGCCGCATCGCTGGCGAACTGTGGCTCGAAAGCCTTTCTCTTGGCTTTCTCAGCAGCCTGCTCGGTTTGGGACTTGCCTGGGGCGCCTTGCGCGCCCTCGTGTTGATTGCGCCGGATGGACTCCCGCGCGTTCACGATATCGGCATCGATGGACCGGTCCTGCTTTTCACCGTTGCGATCTCCATCTTCACCAGTCTTCTCTTCGGCGCAATTCCCGTCTTCAAATACGCCGGGGCGCAATTGAGCACCGGCATCCGCGAAGGTGGTCGCGCGCTGAGCCAAAGCCGCGAGCAGCATCGCGCCCGCAGCGTTCTCGTGGTCGTGCAAGTCGCGTTGGCCCTCGTTCTGCTCATTTGCTCCGGCTTGATGATTCGCACCTTCCGCGCCATGACCAAAGTCGATCCCGGCTTTTCCCATGCGGCCGAACTGCAGACCTTCCGCATTTCAATTCCCGAGGCGCAGATAAAGGAGAATGAGCCGGTTCTCCGAATGGAAGAGCAAATCTTGCACAAAGTTGAAGCGGTTCCCGGCGTCGCTTCCGCCGCGCTCTCCACTGCCATCCCCATGGATAGCAATGGCTGGCACGATCCCATCTTCGTCGAAGGCCGCACCTATGCCGAGGGAGAACTCCCCCCGCTTCGCGCGTTCAAGTTCGTCTCGCCCGGCTTCTTGTCCACCATGGGCACTCCCTTGGTGGCTGGCCGCGATTTCACCTGGACCGACACTTACAAGAAACTTCCCGTCGCGCTGGTCTCCGAAAACATCGCTCGCGAGTATTGGCACGATCCCACCGCCGCCCTGGGCAAACGAATCCGTGTCAGCACCAAGGACGATTGGCGCGAAATCGTCGGCGTCGTTGGCAACGTCTACTACGACGGCGTCAGCAAGCCCGCAACCACAGCCGCCTACTGGCCCCTTTTACTGGACCATTTTGAAAGCGATTCGACTACGGTCAGCCGCGATGTCGCCGTTATTCTCCGCACTTCCCGCGCCGGTTCGGAAAATTTCCTGTCGGAAATCCGCCAGGCCGTCTGGTCCGTCAATCCCAATCTTCCTTTAGCCCAGGTTCACACTGTGGAATATTTCTACAAAAAATCCATGGCGCGTACCTCTTTCACGTTGGTCATGCTCGGCGTGGCCGGAGCCATGGCTTTGCTGCTCGGTGTCGTGGGCATCTATGGCGTGATCGCTTATTCTGTTTCGCAGCGCCGCCGCGAGATTGGCATTCGCATGGCCCTCGGCGCGCAGCAGCGGGCCCTCACCAACATGTTTGTGCGCCACGGACTTTTCTTGACCGGCATCGGTGTCGCGTGCGGACTCGTTGTCGCCATCATCCTCATGCGGCTCATGTCCACTTTGCTTTTCAAGGTCAATCCCACCGACCCGCTGACCTACGTCGCCGTATCCGCCGGCCTCATCGCCACGGCGTTCCTGGCCAGCTACCTGCCCTCGCGCCGCACCGCCGCCGTCGACCCCGTCGAAGCCCTCCGCGCCGAGTGAACTTCCCTTACAACTCGCGCCCAGTGCCGCTGGAACCCGTTCAAGCCCCAAGTCTATTCGGCCTTCGCCAGAATAATCCTAGACTCAGATTAACCCTTTAGCTATAACACTCTGTGGGTAGAACCATATTTGGAATGCGGCGGCTTGCCGCCGCTTTTCTTCCAACCGAATAACCTATCTGCGCGCAACCCCTTTAGAATCAACACCTAATGAAAGCCCGTAAGTGTTGATTCTAAAACACTTACACGAGCTCTAAGCCCTTTAAATGCAACACTTATGAAAAACGGGGGGGCCTTATGCTGACCAGCAATACTCCGAGTCTCCCCTGTACCACGGCCACCTTGCTTCCCCAGACGGCCCCCGAACAGACGCGCCCTTTCGCTGATCTCTGTTTTCTGATCTCTCCCAACCCAGAGTTGCTTTTTCCCCAACATCGGCCCAACAATAATGAAGAACTCCCGAATCGCGAGGTCACCATGCCCGAAGCCGTAATCGTCTCCGCCGTCCGCACTCCCGTCGGCCGCGCCTTCAAAGGCTCTCTCCGCGCCACGCGCCCGGACGATCTCGCCGCGCTGGCCATCAAGGAAGCACTTGCCCGCGTTCTCGGCCTCGACCCTAAGGAAATCGATGACGTCATCCTCGGCTGTGCCATGCCCGAAGGCGAACAAGGCATGAACGTCGCGCGCATCGCCTCCCTTCGCGCCGGACTCCCTGTCGAAACCAGCGCCATGACCATCAACCGCTTCTGCTCCTCCGGCTTGCAGGCGATCGCGCTCGCCGCCGAACGCATCCGTGCCGGCTCCGCCGAAGTTATCGTCGCTGGCGGGACCGAATCCATGTCCATGGTGCCCATGGGCGGCAACAAAGTTTCGCCCAATCCCTGGCTCGTCGATCACTCTCCCGACACTTACATTAATATGGGACTCGGCACGGAAAATATCGCCCGCAAATTCGGCATCACCCGCGAGCAAGCCGACCAGTTCTCCGCTGACTCCCACAAAAAAGCTCTCGCCGCCATAGCGGCCGGAAATTTCAAGGACGAAACGATTCCCGTCGAAGTGAAAATCACCGCGCTCCCCAACGGCAACGGCGCTTCCTCCAAGCCAAAGGGCGGGTCGGTGAAGCCCACAACGCAAACTTTTACTTTCGCGACCGACGAACTTCCGCGCGCCGACACGAATCTCGACGTCCTCGCAAAACTCAAACCCGCTTTTCATGCAAAAGGAACAGTCACCGCGGGAAATAGTTCGCCCATGAGCGATGGCGCCGCCGCGGCTGTCATCATGTCCGACGCTCGCGCAAAATCTCTGGGATTGAAACCCCTCGCGCGCTTCGTCGCCTATACCACCGCCGGTGTTCTCCCTGAAGAATTCGGCATCGGCCCCGTTCGCGCCATTCCTAAAGCATTGAAACTCGCCGGACTCTCGCTCAACGACATCGCCGTCATCGAGCTCAACGAAGCTTTTGCCGCGCAATCCCTTGCCGTCATCCAGCAAACCGGCCTCGACGCTTCCCGCGTCAATCCCAACGGCGGCGCCATTGCCCTCGGCCACCCCCTCGGCTGCACCGGTGCAAAACTCACCGCCACCATCATTCGCGAGCTCCAGCGCCGCAACGCCCGCTACGGCATGGTCACCATGTGTATCGGGGGAGGTATGGGCGCCGCCGGCATCTTCGAGCGCCTCTGATCTTTGTAGTGGCCGGTGTTTAGACCGGTGTATTCTGTTTCTGCTATCGTGTTCTGGTTTGTAGACGCCGGGCTTTAGCCCGGCCCGCTTCACTTATGTCGCGTTGCCCTTGTCGCGGCGAATTCATCTCGCCATTTTTCTTTTCGCTTCGGCGTTCAATCCTTGGGGAGGTCCTCGGTGAAACCACTACTCTGCTCCGCGCTGCTGCTTTTGGCATTTTCCTTGAACGCCCAGGCCCCCACCGCCGTCCCCATTCCCCAGGAGCCCCACCACCACCTCGTCCTCGAAAACGACTACGTCCGCGTGTTCCGCGTGAGCGTGCCCGCCCACGAATCCACTCTTCTCCACCAACACGACGTCCCCTACCTATACGTCGCGCTCGGCCCCGCCGACGTCATCAACGCCGTCCAAGGCAAACCGGAAGCCCATCTCACCATGGCCGACGGCCAACTCGGCTACTCCGCCGGCCATTTCGCCCACATCGCCCGCAACGAATCCGCCCTGCCTTTCAACAACGTCACCATCGAACTCCTGAAGCCCCAAGGTGAGGCGCATAATCTCTGCGAAAAAATAATCGAAGGCCCCGTCAAGAACTGTGAAAGTTCAGGCGCTAGTACCGTTCCTAATGATTCCCCGCTCAGGGCTCTTGTCCGAGCAACGGGACCGAGGCAACTTTTCGAAACTGAAGAGATTCTTGTCTCATCTCACTCGCCCCCGGCACCCATTGAGCAACACTATAGCGAATCAAGTCCGCACTCAGTGCGACTGCTAGTGGTAGAGGACGGCTCCGAGTTGCGAGTGGACCTAGACGGAGAACCATCGAAGTCGCTTCACTCTGGCGACGTCTTTTGGCTAGAGTCGGGGAAAAAGTGGACGATCGTCACTCCAGGCAAACATAAGGTTACGCGTTTTCTCCTGGTGGGATTCAAGGAAAGCGAACCAACGACCAAGCTTTAAATCGGGCAAGGTACGTTACCGCTTTTTCGCTTCGACGTGCACTAGCAGCGTCTCTGGCCCATCTTTCATCGCGGAGTATTCTTCGCTCACCAGCGTTCCCGGCCCGGTAACCTTTGTGACGTTGCGCAATTTCACTGACCCGCCTTCGACCGGAAACTCGAAGCGGTACACCAGCGCGTCGCCCTCGAACTGCCCGGTTTCCACGACGGCTCCAGGGATTCCGTTTCCAAACACGTACGCTTTGTACGCTTTTTCTCTGGCGTCCCAGGTCATCACGATCAGCCCTTCAAAATCGCCGACCGGTCCTTGCGAGTGAAACGAATTGACGAGCGATTGCCCGCCTGGCCCGAGTCTGCTCGTGTACACCCCGGTGTTCTTCCCGCCGTTCGGAGCGAACGCCGACTTCGGATACGTCTCGGTATAATCCCATTCGCCCAAATAAAATTTCAGCCGCTCCATCTCCGCCGCGCCGGGCTTGGCCGCAGGTGTCGCCGGCTTCTCACCAGTTTTTTCCTGCAACGCCGCCCATAGCGGAACGCTCAGCACCATCGCGACGGCAATCGCCGCAATCATGCGGATTCTTGGAGTAATTTTCATGAGTCCTCCCTATGAAAATATTTTTTGCAGTTGCGTTGACCAATCTTTCCCGAATTTCCTGATCGTGTCGTGCGGAATATTAAACGCGGACAGCCAGATTTGCACTTCGATTTTTTCAGGCACCCCGTCCATGGTCACCCACAGCGGCGCATCATTGAGTTCGCGCACGCTGATGCAAAATCCACAAGTTGCCGGGCGGGCTGCAGAAATGATTCAGGCCGGGCTCGCATACCCCATGCCTGACAGGACGCTTCGCATATAGGCGAAGCTGCTGCTCACGCCCGGCATGGGATCGTCGGGATGAATCTCATACTCCAGATCGACGAAGCCCGCGTACTTCGCGGCGATCAGGGCATCGAACATCCTGCGCACCGGGATGATTCCTTCTCCTACTGCGACCTGGCTGTCCTTGCTCTGAAAATCTGTGAGGTCCTTCATGTGCACGTTAAACAGCCTCGGGCCTACCTCGTGGATCGCCTGAACCACATCCGTGCCTGAGCGCGCCGTATGCCCGACGTCGATGCAGCACCCCATGCGCGGGTCCATACCTTTTACCGCTTTCAATACCTCCAGAGGCGAAGGCCACAATTTATCTTCCGGCCCGTGATTGTGGATCGCGATGCGGATGTCGTATTCCTTTACGAACTTCTCGATTCGCGGGAGCGATTCCGGTGCCGGGTCGCCCGCGACAATGACGGCAATCCCCGCGCGCCTGCAGTATTCGAACTTGCTCCGGATGTCCGCATCTTCGTCTTTTGTGAAATAAATAGTTCCGGCGGCGTGGAGGCTGATTCCCGCGGCGGCATAGTCCGCCAGCGCAGCCGCCTCCAGCTTCGCATCCATGGGGAGATGATCTTTAACATCTTTGGCATTCAGCGCGAACACCTTGAGTTGCTTCATGAAGACGATCAGCTGCGCGCGGCTGAAATTGCGGAAAGTGTAGCTGGCCAGACCCAAGCGAATGGGCGACGGTTCGCCAGCTGATGGCTGTTGCTGAGCGAATGCGAAGAGGTCGCTCGAAGCAGCCAACGCTCCCACAGCGAATGCGCCGGAGCGAACGAAATTGCGACGAGTGAAGTTATGGTTCATAGTCGGCCAATCACAAGGGCTGATTTCAAATCCTGCTTACACCCTGTAGAAAAAGATCCTTTCCTTATTTCCTTACATAGGAAAACTCGCCGCATTCTCACACGCGCGGTTCCCAGCCCTTCTCGTATTCGCGCTCCCACATCTTCATCGCTTCAGGGTCGTTCTGGATGCGCCCGTCCTTTGTGTCCAGATGCAATTCGCGATTAACTTCCCAGGCGATATTGGAAAGCTGCAGCATCGTAACGGCGACGTTTCCGGCCGAGATCGGAGCGTTGAGCTTCTCGCCCTTGCGGATTGCCGCGATGAAGTTCGCGAAGTGGGCGTCGGTCATGGAATCGCGCCCGAGGGTGTCGGAAGATGAAGTCTGGCTGCCAGCCTTAAATTCGCCGGTTTTCTTGCCATTAAGGTTGTAGATCTCGTAGCCGTCGCGATCCACAAGGACGGTACCGGTTGTTCCCATGATGGCCGAACCACGATCACGCCCGTAAAATTTCATACCCTGGCAGCTCTTGCCCTCCCACGACAACAGCTTGTCTTCGTACTCGAAGCTGGTTACCAGCGTGTCGTAAAACTGCCAATCGTCTTTGAACTGGTATCTCCCGCCCGACGAAGTGACCCGCTTGGGATAGTCAACGCCCAGCGCCCAGCGGCAGACATCGACTTCATGCGTGCCATTATTGAGTGCTTCACCGGTGCCATAAATCCTGAACCAATGCCAGTTATATGGGTGCACATTGTCCCGATAGGGACGGCGCGGCGCCGGACCTTGCCAGAGTTCCCAATCCAGTTGCGCCGGCACGGGCACTTCTTTGCCTGTGCCGATGGACTTTCTCACATTGCTGTACCAGGCTTTTGCGTAGTACGGCCTGCCAATGATGCCTTCGTGAATCTTTTGGACGATATCGATGGTGTAAGTTGAGGAGCGCTGCTGGTTGCCCATCTGCACCAACTTTTGATACTTCTGCTGCGCCTGGACCAGCATCTCGCCTTCGGCGGGATTATGGCTGCACGGCTTTTCCACATACACGTGCTTGCCCGCTTGCAATCCGGCAATGGCCATCGGTGTATGCCAATGGTCGGGACTGGCAATGGTGATGGCGTCCACCTCCTTGTGCCCAAGTATTTTGCGAAAGTCTTTTTCCGTCGCAGGCGCCTCACCCATCTCCTGGCGCGCGCTGTCAGCAAATTTCTTGAGAATGTCGCTGTCCACATCGCAGACATGCGAAATGCGGGCCGCACTCTTGTTGGCCTTGAGCGACGCGAGATGGGCATAGCCCCGCCCGTTGAGGCCGATAACCGCAAAATTCAGCCGATCGTTGGAGCCGAGGATCTGGCTATAGCTCTTCGCCGTTATTCCCACGGCGAGCCCCGCCGCGCTTATTGCAAGTGCATCGAGAAACTCACGTCGTGTAACCATCATTTTCCTTTGGCGACCGGCCGGGGCTGCTGAGCCGCAAACTGCTAGAATAGGTGCTGATCATCAGGAGATGCCTTCTTTCCCCAGTCCCCGCCAGAGCCCGTCTATGCTTAATATGTTGGGACGCATCCGCCGCAGGCGCAGTATACATCCGCCTGCAATATTCTTGGGCCCATCAAGAGACTGGCGACAGAATGGCCCCTGACCAAGCGGCCAGGCCTGCACCGGTAACTTTTAAAGGCGCCAAACATTTCGGGAATCCAAAATCCTTTCGCGGAGCATCATAATACGAGGGTGGTGATGCTTATGCGCAGATGCACGCCTTGGGGAGTCTGGCTAAGCCTCGGTTTGCTGCTTTGGGGATTTCCAACATTGGCCCAGTCTCAGCAGCCTCCGATTGCGCCGGGAACGGAAAGTGAAGCGGCGGACGCGCCGGGAACCCGTACGTCGGGCCGCGAGCGATTGCCCGCGCAACAGGAGACGGGAAGCATCAGCGGGACCGTGGTTGATCAAAGTGGAGGAGTGGTCGCTGGAGTCCGGGTAAAACTTACACGCGACGATCAATACCCAGACCAGGAAGTGTTCTCCGGCGGCGATGGGCAATTTTCTTTCCCCAATATCCCACCCGGGCCCTTCCAGATCATCATCTCCTTAGCGGGCTTCGCCACGCAGACGTCGTCGGGAATCCTGCGTTCCGGGGAGACCTATGTTGTCCCGGATATCGCCTTGACGGTGGCCACCGCAATCACGGAGGTGCGGGTCATGCCTTCACGGGTGGACATAGCGGAAGAGCAGATCAAGGCGCAAGAGCAGCAGCGCGTCCTCGGCGTCGTTCCAAATTTTTATGTCACCTACATTCATGATGCAGTTCCTCTCTCCCCGAAGCAAAAGTTCGAGCTTGCCTGGAAGACGTCGGTGGATCCGGTCACATTCGGCCTGACCGCGGCCATCGCGGGAATTGAGCAGGCGCAAGGTAGATTCAGCGGATACGGGCAGGGTGCAGACGGTTTCGCGAGGCGTTACGGCGCCGCCTACGGGGATTTTGTGACCAGCACGCTTATTGGCAGCGCGATTTTGCCGTCGCTCTTCAAACAGGATCCACGCTATTTTTACAAAGGAACCGGAAGCAAGCGATCACGGATTCTGTATGCGATCGCGAATTCGGTGATCTGCAAGGGAGACAATGGACACTGGCAGGCCAATTATTCGGGTATTCTCGGCGGTCTTGCCTCCGCCGGTATTTCGAATCTCTATTATCCGCCGGGCGATCGCAACGGAGCGGCATTAACATTCGAAAACACGCTGGTTCAGATTGGCGCAGGCGCCGCCGCCAATATCATCCAAGAATTCGTTATCCGGCGGTTGACGCCAAATGCTCCCGGCCACAATTCGTCCAAACCCTAATGCCTGTTAGGAACGGCATTGCTTGTCCTTGTACACGGAGGTGACTGGGACGAAGGGGCTCAAGGAAGTCATAAACCGCCGCCAGATCTCTGCCTAAATCAGATACCTCCTCGGCTACCAAAAATCGCTATAGCCGGCCTCGGCGACGAAGGATACTTCTGGGGCACACAAAAAAACTGAGGGCAAGCCCGCTTTTGGTTGGGGCTTGCCCTCAGACCGGGGTGCAGCAGGTGGGGGCTACTTGCGGAGTTCAGCAATGAGGATGTGCTCGGTTGACGCGCGATTCTGAGCGAGCAGCTCATCCTTCGGAGGCGCCGGGATCGAGTAGCGGAACTGCACGCCGAGATCGGCGGAGTACATTTCGCTAACGAAGTAAGCGTCGCCACGGCGCTCGATGGTCAATTGGCTCGGCTGGCTCTTGGAGCCGGTGGAGGTCGCGATTGTCACGATAATCGCGGCGGCATCTTTCCCGCGAACGACCATCTTGTTCGGCGATGCGGCGCTCTCCATCGAAAAGGTGTACTCGCCGGCGGGCAATACGGCGCCTTGCCAGTGAACTTCATTTGGCAGAGTAAAACTGCCCTGCCAGGCATTTTGCGCAGAGACGGGCTTCGCGGAAGCGCAAACGGCAGCCAGTCCAACAGCGGCCATTGCCAATAAACGAATTCGATTGGTTTTCATGATGAATCTCCTTTCAAAACCGATTTCCTTTTTATGCCTCACGCTTTGCTCTTGGAAATCACACAATGGAGAGAGCATTTGACGTGCCAGGAGAACGCGCATTTTCCTTGCGTTTGTGTTTACCGGCAGAAGTAGTTGATGCAAAGAGACATGGGTGTGAATTTGCAGCCCTCGGAACAGGATCCGCCTGTTCTGCAAACAAAAAAATGCTATCCGAACGGATAGCGGGACTATCGATTCGGATATGGCGTGGTCCAAAGATTGGATTGTCGCGGCTCTGATCCTGCGCCGAGACATTCGAACGCCCGCGTTCGCTAGTGGCAATTGCGGTACAGACCTGGAATTGTGGCCAGCTGCCCCAGGAATAAAACGGCCCTCAACTGTGGTTCCGCCGAAGGCCGTTTGGGGTGATGCGTATGGAAGCGTAATTCGTTCAGTGCAAGTTACAGGCCGAAAACCGGTGCGGTTCCTTGGTTGCTATGTCGGAGGTGACGCAACCGAAAAAGCCAACGAGGCCAGGCGCTCCTGCGTAACCCAAATACGCATCAGTGTCGAAAATATCCTCGAGGGATTTCAGCAAGGAGTAGTGGTTGAAAGGGGTATTGGAAACCGTGCCAGGCTCGAGAAAGGGAGATAGAAGCACGGCGCCGGTCCGATCACCACCATAGCTCTGAAAAGTCAGGCTGACAGTCGAAGTGATATTGGTGGACTGCGGAAAGGGTGCCAGGTTGGGACCAGGCTGTTCGTTGCAACAGAAAAGTCCCGGGGCAAAAATGGAGAGACCCGTCGCGGTCGGCTGAACCGTCAGTCCCCCCTCATCAAAAGCAATGACGATGAGACCGTCACGCTGATAGGCGGTAGAAGCAGTAATGAGAGGAATCCATTTTTGGAGAAACGCATCGGCGGAGACAAGGCCGCCCGGTTGGCCGTTCTTGCAGGGAGCGTCATGGCCATCGTTGCAGAGATTGGGAGTAATGAAGACAAAGCTTGGCGTATCGGACTCGTGTTGGAGGTCCTGAGGCAACAGATTCAGATTGACGACGTGAGAAGCGCAATCGGGTGAGTCGATGATGGAATGGAAATAGACGAAGGGATTATGGCGAGAAGCATATTGATCACCGAGAGGAACGGCGGCCGATGGAGCTTCTGAGGATTGCGTAAGATCGACGGAATTGAGAGCAGGGTGGCCGCACGTGGCCGATTCGCGGGAAGGATCATTGCCCATGTCCTCCATGTAGCCGCGCCAAGTCTTGCCGATGGCGTTCAATTGGTCGGGGAGGGTCTTAATGGAGGCGGGATAGACACACCCACTGCCAATGGCCTGACCATCAGCAGTAAGACCGGTCAGTGCAAAATCCTGAAAGACCTGACAATCATTGCGCGTCTGAGGGGTAGCCGCTTGTCCGCTGATCATGGCAACGTAGTTGTCCAAGCTCACGTGGCCCGTGCCGTAATATTGGGTCAACAGAACGCCTTGACTGGGCAGCGTCTTGGAAAGGAACGGGGCCTTGGAGTTGGGGCCAAAGGTAACGTCAAACCCTTCGTTTTCCAGAATGATGACAAAAACGTGCTTAATGCGATGGTGGGAGTCATCGGAATGGTTCGGTGACGCGAGGGTCTTGGCAGGGACTATTCCGAGAACCGCCGTCAAGAACAAAAGCAGCCAGAGTCGCTTGATCGTTGTCACTATCTCCTCCAGGGATTTGGATGATTTCAAAATTGAAACGAACGAAATTGTCCTTATACAGGCGCAGGCGAGCCGCCGGGAAACAGGATAAGTGAGGATTGTTACTGCGGGATTACCACGGCGTGGAGCTTGTTTGAACGAGTGAGCAGTAAGGAGTTGCGTGGTGGCAGGGGGAGAGCGCCATCCCCCCTAGACCGCAGAAAGCCCATGCTCTTCCATTCTTGCCAAGAGTTGGCGTTGAGGCATCCAATCGGTAGACTCTCGATAGCGGTAAAGGAGATAGCCATGTCAATACGGCCAGTGAAGCGGTTGATCAAGTCCAAGCCGACGATGGAGGGGGCGGGAGTGCACCTAAGGCGCGCGTTTGGCTTTGGGAATACAACGGAGTTTGATCCGTTTTTGCTGCTGGATGATTTTCGCAACGATGTCCCGGAGGATTATCTGGCGGGATTTCCGTGGCATCCACACCGCGGGATCGAGACGATCACGTATGTACTGGCGGGGACGGTGGAACACGGCGACAGCATGGGGAACCACGGTGCGATCGCCGCTGGAGATGTGCAGTGGATGACGGCGGGAAGCGGGATCATTCACCAGGAAATGCCTAAGGGCGACCACGCCGGGCGGATGCACGGGTTTCAGTTGTGGGCGAATCTGCCGTCGTCGCTGAAAATGACGCCGCCGCGCTATCAAGAGGTGAAGGCACCGGAAATTCCGGAGATCAAGGACGACGATGGGACGCAGGTGCGCGTGGTTTGCGGGAAATTCTGGGGGAAGACCGGGCCCGTAGATGGCATCGCCGCCGATCCCATTTATCTGGATGTGTCCGTGCCGCCTGGGCGGAGGAAGACATTGCCAGTGGGAATGACGCGGCACGCCTTCGCGTACGTTTTTGCGGGAGACGGAAAATTCTGCAACGCGTCAGAACCGTTGTCGGTGCCGACGGAGCCGGTGAGCTGGGCAGACACGAAGCCTCCCGCGGAAGCGGACAACCGCTCGCTGGTGCTGTTCGATAGCGGCGACGAGTTGATGGTGCAGGCGGGCGAGGAGGGCATCCGGTTTCTGCTGGTATCCGGCAAGCCGCTGGAAGAGCCCGTGGCGTGGTACGGCCCGATCGTGATGAACACGCAGGAACAGCTGCGGCAAGCATTCCATGAGCTTGATAAAGGAACGTTTCTGAAGCAGAAGGCGGGGGGAGCGGGCGGATAGAGTTGTCGATTTTGGGGGTTTCCGTTCGACTAACCTGCAGGAGGCAAGACCATGCAATACCTGATGCTGATTTATCACTCGGAAGCGGGATTTGAGAAAACAAGTGAGACGGGCTTGGCTGCCATCTACCAGGAATATGGGCAATTGAGAGAAGAGCTGTCCGCAAAGGGCAAGTTTGTGGGCGGCAACCAGCTTTTGCCAACGACCGTGGCGACGACGGTCAGGGTACGTGAAGGCAAACGTGTGGTGACGGACGGGCCGTTTGCGGAAACCAAGGAGCAACTAGCCGGCTATTTTCTTGTGAATGCCGATGATTTGGACGAAGCCATCGCCATCGCGGCGCGGATTCCCTCGGCCCGCAACGGGACGATTGAGGTGCGTCCGATTGCGGTTCGCGGGAAAGCAGTGCAAGCGTAGAATTCACGATCGTTAAATGTTCCGAAACGGCGCAACGCTCTTTGCGTTGAGTGCGACGAAGCGCTGGGGCAAAGAACGGCGCCGAACTTCCTTCCTCATGGATTTTGAAAAACTGCATCGCGAGGAGTCGGGACGGATTCTGGCGACATTGATTCGTCTGCTGGGAGATTTTGACCTGGCGGAGGAGATGCTGCAGGAAGCCTATGCGGTTGCGCTGCAGAAATGGCCCGCGGAGGGAACGCCGGCGAATCCGCGCGCCTGGCTGGTCAGCACGGCGCGGCACAAGGCTATTGACAGGCTGCGGCGCGGCCAACGATTCGAACGCAAGGCGGAAGAGATTGCGAAGGCCGCTGAGCTTGCCGTGCAGCCGGAGAGCGGTCGGGAAGAACAAATGCTTTCGGATGACCGGTTGCGCTTGATCTTCACCTGCTGTCACCCATCGCTGCCGATGGAAGCGCGGGTGGCGCTTACGCTTCGAACTGTTTGTGGAATCACGACCGAAGAAATTTCGCGGGCGTTTCTGGTTCCCGTGGCCACGATGGCCCAGCGCCTGGTGCGGGCGAAGGGGAAAATTCGCGAAGCGGGGATTCCCTATCGAGTGCCTTCGCAGGAAGAGTTACGCGACCGGCTGGATGGCGTGCTGCTGGTCGTTTATCTGATATTTAATGAAGGCTATTTAGCCAGCAGTGGCGATGCGCTGGTCCGGCGGGAACTCTGCGCGGAAGCTATCCGGCTGGGGCGTGTCCTGTCTGGACTTCTTCCTCAGCAGGCAGAGGCGCAGGCACTGCTGGGCCTAATGTTGCTGCACGATTCACGACGCGACGCGCGCGTGAGCGCAGGCGGCGATCTGGTATTGCTGGATGAACAGGACCGCAGTCTTTGGCACCAGGAGCAGATTGAAGAAGGAACGAAACTGGTGGAAACGGCGCTGCGACACGGAGCCGTGGGCGTATACGCTCTGCAAGCTGCGATCGCGGCGCTGCATGCCAATGCAAAAACCGCGAAGGATACGGACTGGCCACAGATTGCGGCTCTGTATGACGCACTTTTGAGAACGCACGCATCGCCCGTGATCGAAGTGAACCGAGCGGTGGCAGTGGCAATGGCTCGCTCCCTCGAACAGGGGCTGGCGCTACTTGACGAACTTGAGCAGCGAGAGGAGCTGGGAGAATTTCACCTACTTCCCGCCGCACGAGCAAATCTGTTGCGGCGTCTTGGACGAAAGCCCGAAGCGGCAGAAGCGTATCGGCACGCTCTGACGCTCGCGACTAATGACATCGAACGGCGATTCCTGCGGCGCAGACTGGCGGAGATTGAATACCTGAGCGAGGCACCAGATTAAAGAGGAGAGCGATCCGACTCAGAGGCAGGCCCTACAAAATATAAGGTTCAAGAGGTAGCGCGTCCCCAAATGCAGATCTTACGGCGCGGAGACCAAGGGCAGTTCGATGAAGGTGGCTTGGCCGGGGGCGTGGTAGATGCGTTGGGTGGCTTTGCGGAAGTCGTTGGGCTTGGCCCAGAAAATGTTGGGGACGAAAGTTTGTGGATTGCGGTCGTAGAGCGGGAACCAAGTGGACTGGATCTGGACCATGATGCGATGGCCGGGCGGGAAGACGTGATTCGCAGTAGGAAGCGCGAAGCGATAGAGCAGCGGCTTATCTGACGCGAGTGCCTTCGGCGTTTCGAAACTTTCGCGGTAGCGGCCACGGAAAATGTCGGCGGCAACCATGAGTTGATAGCCGCCCATTTCTTGTTGCGCGCCGACTTCGTCGGGGTAAAGATCGATTAGCTTGACGACCCAGTCGGAATCAGTGCCGCTGGTGGAAGCAATCAAGTTGGCGACTGGTTGGCCGCTGATTTTCATCGGGGCGGTCAGCGTGTCAGATACGAATGAGATGACGTCGGGACGGCCGGAGACTCCACGCTGGTCATCAACGAGCCATTCCCTCCACGGCACATTGCCGGCAAAACCGACGGGATGGCTGGGACGCCCGCTAAAGGGCACGGGCTTGGCGGGATCGGAAACATATTCCTCGAAGGGAGCTCCGCCCGCCGCAGGCGCGGTGAAGCTTAATTGCAATCCGGGATTGAGGTAGAGCGGCGTTGGTTTCACAGTGCAGCCGCTGACGCACCCGGCGGGCCACGCCGGCAAACGCCGCCAGGTGTTTGTGCCGGTTTCGAACGCGGTCACTGGCGCGACATTGCTCTCGGGCGCGCCGTCTTTCAAATAGTGCGCCAGGAAGGGCGCGAGAATTTCTCTGCGGAAATACAACCCGGTGTCGCTGTCGAATTTCACTGCGCCCAGTGAACTGCCATCTCTGATTTCCTGCCCGTGGTGCCAGGGACCCATGACAAGAAATACCATGTCATTGTTTGTGTCTTTAGGCTTGATCGCTTTATAGACCGCCATGGCGCCATAAATATCTTCCTGATCCCAGAAGCTGTCTACGAGCATCGTCGGAACTTTGAGCGGCTGCCCGGCAAGGATTTTGTCCATGGCTTGCTGCTGCCAAAAGCTGTCATACGCCGGATGAGCAAGAAGCTTTTGCCAGAAGCCAACTTGTTCGAGGCCTCGGCGGCGCCCGAGTTCGCCCGCCGAGCCGGCTTGCAGATACATATCGTAATCGTCGTAGTTGCTGGTCCACCAAAGCTCGTCATTCTTGCGCGTAGCATCCTGTTCGTAGATATAATGCAGGTTCAGCTCGCGAAAAGCGCCGTAGTGAAACCAGTCATCGCCCATCCAGCCGTCCACCATGGGATTCATCGGCACAGAGACCTTGAGCGCGGGATGCGGATTGATCAGCGCCATCAACGGCAAGAAACCGTCGTAAGAAATGCCGAGGATGCCGACCTTGCCATTGCTCTCCGGGATATTTTTCACCAGCCAATCGATAGTGTCGTAGGTATCCGTGGCGTGATCGACGCTCGTGGGATTGAGCGGGCCGCGGAGCGGGCGGTTCATCACGTAGTCGCCTTCGGAACCATATTTGCCGCGGACATCCTGAACAACGCGGATGTAGCCGCCTTCGAGGATCACTTCGAGGACGTTGTCATAGCCATGGAGGCTGGGCCCGAGATGCGAGCTGTGCTCATGAGTGGTGAGATCAGTCGCGTCATATGGCGTGCGGGTGAGGAGGATGGGCTCGTTCTTGGCACCTTTGGGGACGAGAATGACCGTGTGGAGCTTCACCCCGTCGCGCATGGGGATCATCACGTCACGCCGGATGTAATCGAAACTCGTGGTGACGGGTGTGAATTGGGCGGGCGATTCGCTGGGCAAGGATGTGGCAGGTGATGGCGGCGGAGTCTGAGCCACAGAGGTACAAGCGAAAACGAGAACGCCGAGTAAGGTTGAGAGCAAAGTTAGGGCGCGAACGCAAGAAATCGACTTCATCAGAGTTCCTCAGTGATGCGTGGAATGGTCGTGGATTATACCCCGAATTGGCTTGCTCGCCACTTTCGGAACGTGAGCCGGAGTATCGCACCATGATGGAAAATGATTCCGATACAGGCAATTTAACGGTGTTTACTGCGCCGTTCGGCAGGAGTAAAATGGGTCGATACGGTTGGTGCTACCCGCCTCAGACAAGCGCTTGACCGAATCGTGTTTGCAGCCATTCCCTTCTAGGAGCGACCCCATATGGCGACGGCTACTCTCACCAAGCCCGCGGCAAAAGGCGGCAGTTTTCTGCTGGAATCGGCGCAGCCCGGCGACGTCTTCACGCCCGCGGATTTGACCGACGATCAGAAGCTGATCGGCCAGACCGCCGAGGAGTTTGTGCTCAAGGAAGTTTTCCCGCTCATCAAAGATCTCGAGAATAAAAAGCCCGGTTTGATGCCCGAGTTGGTGAAAAAAGGCGGCGAAGTCGGCTTGATGGGCGGCGGGGTCCCGGAAGAGTATGGCGGCGCAGGCCTCGATAAGATTGCCACTACCGTCCTCACGGAAAAACTTTCGATCTACGGCGGCTTTGCGGTGACGCATGGCGCCCACGCTGGCATTGGCACCTTGCCTATCGTTTACTTCGGGACAGAAGCACAGAAGAAAAAATATCTGCCGAAGCTCGCTACCGGGGAATGGATTGGCGCGTACTGTCTTTCCGAGCCGCAGGCAGGGTCCGACGCGCAGAATTCGCTGACGCGAGCGCAGCTCAACCCCGAAGGCACGCACTATATTCTGAATGGGCAAAAGATGTGGATTACCAACGGCGGCTTCGCCGATATCTACATCGTGTTTGCGAAGATTGACGGCGACAAATTCACAGCGTTCATCGTAGAGCGCACCTTCCCCGGATTCAAGCCCGGCAATGAAGAGCACAAGATGGGAATCCACGGCAGTTCGACGACACCGATTTTTCTGGAAAACTGCAAGGTCCCGAAGGAAAACCTGCTGCACGAAATCGGTCGCGGACACATTGTGGCTTTCAACATTTTGAACGCCGGACGCTTCACCCTGGGCGCTTCCGCCGTCGGCGGCTCGAAGTATGTGCTTATGACTTCTTCAAAGTACGCGAAGGAGCGCAAAGCCTTTGGCAAGCAGATTGGTGAGTTCGGCTTGATGAAGGAAAAACTGGCGGAGATGGCCATCCAGATTTTCGCGGTGGAGTCGATGGTGTACCGCTCGGCCGGAAATATCGAGGCGGCTATGGCCGCGGCTTCGGGGTCCGGCGACAAAATCCAGAATACGATGAAGGTTCTGGAGGAATACGCCATCGAGAGCTCCATCGCCAAGGTTTACGGCAGCGAAATGCTCGATTTCGTGGTGGACGAAGGGGTGCAAATTTTCGGCGGCTACGGTTTTCACGAAGACTATCCCGTGTGCCGCGCGTATCGCGACTCACGCATCAACCGCATATTCGAGGGCACCAACGAAATCAACCGCATGCTGATCATCCAGATGCTCATGAAGCGAGCGATGGGTGGGCAGCTCCCGCTGATCCCCGCGGCCATGAAGCTCGCGGACGAGATTCTTGCCGGACCGTCGTTTGAGGAAGCACCGGAAGGCGTACTCGCCGCAGAAGCGCGCGTGGTCGCCAACGCCAAGAAAATGTTCTTGCAGGCGGCCGGCGGCACCGTACAGAAATTCCGCGAAAAGCTCTCCGACGAACAGGAATTGATCGGCGCCCTTTCGAACGTGGTCATGGAAATATATGCCATGGAGTCCTGCCTGCTCCGCGCACAAAAAGCTGCCGCGGCGAAGGGCGAATCCGCAACGCAGACGATGATCGACGCGGCACGCGTCTTCATCAGCGATGCCGCCGAGCGCGCCGAGCATGAAGCCAAGCGCGCCATCGCCGCTGTTCACGACGGCGACATGCTCACCACACAGATGGCCGTCCTCAAGCGCTTCGCAAAGCGTACGCCGGTCGACACCATCGCCCTGCGCCGCCGCGTCGCCGCGGCCGTCCAGTCACAGGACCGCTACCCATTGGAAGGCCGCTAGCGATCTCGCAGTCTAGAAACACAAGATCGCCGTACATAGCGGTTCAGGGACGAATTGTTGAGGGACTGCCCACGAGCGGATCCGTAGAGTCACTCGCGTTCGAATCAGCAGGTTGTGAATCGGCAAGATTTCGAGTGCGGTAATTCTGCCCCGTGCCTGCCAGGGCACGCATCCACACTGGCGGGCTTGTTCCTTAGAAGATTCCAATAAACTGAATTCAGGAAAAGGACTGTCTGCATCGCGAAAGAACGGCCAAGAATGCCCCGTAAACCCTTACTTCTTGCGCTTTTAATCGTCGCGCTACACGTCTGCGAAGCCACGACCTTGGGAACGTCTGCGCTCGGCACGTTCCTCGCGAACTGCTTGCAAATCTCCGCGTGCGCCTTTGCTGCCGTGACGGCTTACCAGGCGCACCGCCGTGGGCAGGGCCTGAGCCGCCCTTTTTGGCTACTCGTCTCCATCAGCTTCGTCATTTGGGCGGCCGCGAATATCGGCTGGATGTACCACGAAATTGCCTGGCATACGCCTCCCCCCACGACTTCCATCGTGCGCATTCTGTTTGGCATGCAGAACATGTTTCTTGCCATGGCGCTGTTTCTTGATCACGAAAAAGATGCATCGTCGCTCGATGCGGAATCCATCCTTGATTTCATTCAGATTGCCATCGTCTTCTTCCTGATCCTGCTTCAATTCTATTATCTGCCAGCGCGGCATTTTGAGGCTCCGGCCGCGATGTTGCTGGGTGTCCGCGTAAAGACTACGGAAGATCTTCTGCTTGTCGCTCTGGCGCTGCTTCAGGCGGTGCGCGCGCGGGCTCCGCACATTCGCAAATTGTATGTTGGGCTTGCAGTCTACCTCCTGGCTTCCAGCGCGGGCCCATCCTTTGCAGCCTATGTGCAGAGCGTGAGGCCGTCACCGACCGGAACATTCCTGGACCTGGCTTGGACGCTCCCGCTTCTGGTCGGCGCATTGTGGGCGGCACAGTGGCGGCCCTACCCTGTGGCGGAACCAGCCGTACGGCTGCGGGCAAAAACGTTTGGGGAGTTGATGCTCACGAACGCTACGCTGGCTCTCGGACCGCTCATTGTGCTTTTGCAAATTTCCCAGATTGGATCAGAATGGCGCCTCGTCCGCTTTTCGCTTCTGGGCATTTCGATTCTGTGTTTTGCCGCCAGACTGGGCTTGAGCGAATTCCGCTTTGCGCAGAGCTCCGACGTAACCCAGCAGCACACTCTCGCGATGGAAGCGGCAGCTGACGGCATTTCCATTCTTAAGGCGCCTGGGGAAGTGGTCTACGCGAACTCCGCTTTCGCCAGGATGCTGGCAATTGAACACCCGCGAATGCTGCTCGGCAAAACGTGGCGAGAGATCTACGATCGCCGCGACGTCGCTCTCCTCGAGGAGCAGATTCGCGAAGTGCTCGCAAAATCCGGCAAGTGGTCGGGACAAGTTTCTCTGCGCCGTCGGGACGGCAACAGGATTCCCATCGAAATGACCATTACGGTCATGCCTCAAGGCGGCACCGTGTGCGTGGCCCGTGACATTACCGAACGCCTGGCTACCGAACGTGCCCGTACGGAGACGGAAGCGAAATACCGTACGCTGATCGAACAGGTGGCGGCCGTCAGTTACATTGCCGAACTCGGCCTCCATGGTGTGTGGCACTACGTCAGCCCACAAGTCGAATCTATCTTTGGCTATACGCCGGACGAATGGCTTTCCGGATCGGCTCAGTGGATTCGCTTCATTCCCGAGGAAGATCACCCAATCGTCAAAGCGGCAGAAGAAGCGTGCATCAGCGCCCGGAGCTTTCAGGCCGAATACCGCATCGTGCGCAAGGACGGCCAGATCATCTGGGTCAGTGACACTGCCGTGGTGGTTCCCGGAAGCGATAACCATCCGCTGATGGAAGGCATCATCGTTGATATCACCGAGCGGAAAGCGCTGGAGAATCAGTTGCAGCAAGCGCGGAGGATGGAAGCCGTCGGACGGCTCGCCGGCGGCATCGCGCACGACTTCAACAATCTTCTCACCATCATCAAGGGCTATGTGGAAATGGCCACGAATCGCGCCGCGAGTCAGCCGGAGCTGCGCGGCGATTTGCAACACATCGGGGATGCTTCCGAGCGGGCGGGAGCGCTGGTGCGGCAGTTGCTGGCCTTCAGCCGCAAGCAGGTCCTGAAACCAAAAGTACTCGATCTCAACAGCATCGTTCTGAATCTGGACAAGCTCTTGCGCCGCCTGCTTGCCGAAGTCATCGAAATGAAAACCATCGTGGGGAAAGATATTGGCGCGGTCAAAGCCGATCCTGGCCAGATCGAGCAGGTCATCATGAATCTGGTGGTAAACGCGCGCGATGCCATGCCCAAGGGCGGCAGGATTCTCATTGAAACCTCAAATGTCGAGCTCGACGAGACCTACGCGCAGGATCACGCCACTGTGCGCCCCGGCCGCTACGTCATGCTCGCCGTCACCGACACCGGCATCGGCATGGCAGCCGACACGGTCGCTCACATTTTCGAGCCTTTCTATACTACCAAGGAGAGCGGTCGCGGCACGGGTCTAGGACTGTCCACCGTTTATGGCATCGTCAAGCAGAGCGGCGGATATATCTGGGTGTACAGCGAGCCTGGAAAAGGTACAAGCTTCAAAGTTTATCTGCCGCGAGTCGATGATCGCGTCGAGGCCGCGTCGACCGTGGAAGCTCCCGGAGCTCCCGCTCGCAATGGCAACGAGACGATCCTGTTAGTGGAGGACGAACCTGCCGTTCGAGAGCTGACCCGCATGGTTCTGGCCGGCCGCGGATATTCCATCCTGGAGGCCCTGAATCCGCAGGACGCGGAGCGCCTGGCTGGAAGCCACCGCGGGGAAATTCATCTCTTGCTCACCGATGTAGTGATGCCCGGAATCAGCGGACGCGAACTTGCCAAGCGGCTTACTGCGCGTCATCCCCATCTTCGCGTTCTATATATGTCCGGTTATACCTACAACGTGATCGCAGAGGATGGCACTCTCGAAGAAGGTATTTCGTTCCTGCAAAAACCATTCACGCCCCAGGCGCTTACACAAAAAGTCCGCGAGACGCTCGACCGCGTTTCGGCAAGATAAAACGCAGCACTTCCCGGTGTTTGAATCGCGGTAACAGAAATTGCCGGCTTGTTATTGCCTCCAGCCGCTGCCCACAAAAGCCAAATGGCGGTGATGCTCAAGGCGGAGTACAATCTTTCTCCTGCAAAATCCGTGAGGAATTTTTAAATGAAAAGCAAAGTTTGGACCGGCCTGCTGTGTCTTATCGCGGGAATGTTGTTGTTCGCCTACTTTTGCGGTGCACAAGGTAAACCCGCCGCGGATCTGATCATCACGAATGCCAAAATCTGGACTGTGGACAAATCTGAGCCAAATGCGCAAGCCGTAGCCATGCTAGGCGATCGCATCGTCGCCGTCGGTTCGAACGCGGAAATCGATGCCTGGCGCGGCCCTCATAGCCAGGTGATCGACGCTGGTGGAAAACTCCTCCTCCCGGGCTTCAACGACTCCCACGTGCATTTTGTCTCCGGGGGGATTCAGCTCGACAGCGTCGATTTGAAAAATGCCGCCAGCCCGCAGGAATTTGCCCGGCCGATCGGCGAACGCGCCAAGCGAACTCCCAGGAACGAGTGGATCGTGGGCGGCAACTGGGACGAAACCAAGTGGAACCCGCCGAACATTCCCGTCAAAGAGCTCATCGATTCGCTCACGCCGGACACCCCCGTTTTTGTAACACGCTACGACGGGCACATGGGTCTGGCCAATTCTGTAGCGCTTCGCCTCGCGGGAATTACCGCGAAAACTCCTGATCCGCCTGGCGGCACCATCGTCCGTGACGCTCAGGGAAATCCCACCGGCGCATTGAAAGACGCCGCGATGGACTTCATCTTCAAAGCCATCCCGCCGCGCACGCACGATCAGCGCGTCAAGATCATCAAGCGCGCCATGGCCTACGCGAGCTCGCTCGGCGTCACCAGCGTGCAGCATATGGGGCCGGATTACGAAGACATCTCCGTCTACGCCGAACTCCTCCAGCGCGGCGAGCTGACGGTCCGCATTTACGCTGCTCCGCTGATCCCCCAGGTGGACGACCAGGCAAAAATCGGGATTCGCCACGCGTTCGGCGGTCCGTATTTGCGCATTGGCGCGCTGAAATCATTTGCCGACGGCTCGCTCGGCTCCGGCACCGCTTATTTCTATGAACCATTTCTGAACCAGGGCGAGAATCGCGGCCTGCTCTCCGATGAGATGCAGCCAATTTCTCTCATGCGCGAACGGATGCTCAAAGCCGACGCCGCCGGGTTGCAACTTTGCACGCACGCGATCGGCGATCACGGCATCTCGATCATTCTCGACCTCTATTCAGACGTTGTCCAAGCACATGGCGAAACCGACCGGAGATTTCGCATCGAGCATGCGCAACACATGGCTGCGAAGGATTTCGACCGTTTCGCGCGGCTGCACGTAATCGCTTCCGTGCAACCGTACCACGCCATCGACGATGGGCGCTTCGCGGAAGCGCACATCGGCCGCGATCGCTCCAGCCGCACCTACGCTTTCCGCACTTTTCTCGACCATGGCGTACGCCTGGCGCTTGGCACGGATTGGGAAGTGGCGCCGCTCGATCCTATGCAAACCGTCTACGCCGCCGTGACCCGTGCTACCCTCGACGGCAAGAATCCCGGCGGTTGGTTCCCGGAGCAGAAACTCACCGTGCCGGAAACCATCGAGGCCTACACCATGGGCTCGGCGTATGCGGAATTTCAAGAGAAGGAGAAGGGTTCGATCACGCCCGGCAAACTCGCAGACATGGTACTCCTCAGCGACGATATTTTTTCCATCGCCCCGGAAAAGATCCGCGACACGCACGTCCTGAAGACGATTGTAGGTGGAAAGTTGGTTTTTGACTCTGCTACCGCTGCCGCAGGGAATGCTCCGGACCAAAGCCCTAAGGCAGCCAAGAAACTCGTTCCAGGAAATCAGAACGGCGCACCCACGCACACCCGAACCCACGACGCATTATCGGGGGCCAGATGCGCGCCCGCCACTGTCTTTTTGACGCTAGTTATTCCTTAAAGACTAACGGAGGCCCGCTGACTCGCTTCCCATGGAGGTTGACAGTCACTTCCACGCGGTCAGCGATCTTGATGAAGGGAATGCCGCTGTTCATTCCGAATTCCTTGCGGTCGAACGCCATTGTCCCTTTAATGTCGCCCGTGCCTGTCCCCTTGCCGGAAACCACGAGGCTCAGCGTCTCGGGCTTGGATACTCCGCGTATGGTAAAAGTTCCCTGCACATCAAAGGTGGTGGGACCGGTCTGTACAATCTTGGTGGAGTGAAACGTGATCAACGGATCGTGCTTGGCGTCAAAGAAGTCTTTCCCCTTCAGCTTGTCGTTCTTCATACCACTTCCGGTATTCACACTTTCCGCCTGAATCTTGATGTCCAGCACGCCTGATGTAGCATCCGTGGACGGATAAGTCAGCGTGGCGTCCCACTTGTCGAACTTGCCCTCGATCGCCACCGACGCTTTCACGGAGAACTGCACCGTGCTTTCGACCGGGGTAATTTCGAAAACAGGACCTTGTGCTTGAGCCAGCGAAGGCACTGCGGCTGATACGAAGAGGCAAAGAACAGCTAATCTCATGAATTCCCCCAATCGCGAATCGAGCGAATACATTCCATCACCGATGGTTTCACCCCCGCTTGCCAGTTACCATTGTCAGAACTGACAGGCTATCGAGAGCCATAACGACTTTCCTGCCGATGCGACCATTTGTTGCGCGCAAATTGCCATAACCAGCTGTAATGAAGGATGTTAGTCACTTGGCGGGGCCAATGCTTGACCCAACCGCAATCCAGTAGTGGCAGCCGCATCCAGGCTCGATACTGGCGGTCGCTGGAATTGTCAACGCTTCTCTGGAGAATTTCGACTCCAAAAGGGTGTAAGGGCTTCCATGAATCGTACGCTCCGGCTCCAACTCTTCACCAAATCACGCCTTCCTTAATTCATCGAAAGAGAGTATCTTGCCTTCAAGTGTCCCTTGGCGACTACGAACGACCTTCGTCGCTACCCGCGTCTCTCCTCTCCGAAAGGGACGATCTTAGCCTGGCAGACTGCCAGCAGGAGATTTGTCTCGTCAGTAGATAATCTCGCGTTGGGTGGGTTGTACGTTCGCACTCCTGAGCCCCCTCCTCCAGGAACATTTATCCAGTTGCTGCTGGACGTGCCGGCAGGAGAGGTGCGGGCGCGCGCCGTCGTTCAAAGGAGCAAGCCAAAGGAAGGCATGGGCGTGAAGTTTGTAGCGATGCAACAAGAAGATCGGGCGCGATTCTTTCGTTGGGTCAAGCATCTCTCATCCTAAGTCCACTGTTTCAATTTAAAATTGAGTTCTACTGACTTAACCCAGATGTTTTGAAGAATGTCCGAATCGACTCTCTCCTATCTCTCTTCAACACACCCCCACCGCCCCCTTCCCAATCGCTACAGTTGGGGTCAAACTTCTCTAGGCTTCCTCACAGCTGCTCCATCAGTTCAGCTGTCGTGAAATGAGCGGCCTATCCGTGGACCGCATTTCCGTCGTCATCCCGGTGGTCTTCCGCCAATCCACTTCATTGACGTCCACCCCGCCCTTGCGTCCTTGCGTATCCTGGAACATCAACAAGTCGCCGTCTCTCTGGTACTTGGCCACTTCATAGATCTGGTTCGACTTCGTCACCAGGATCGTGGCTCGTTCGCTGGTCTGCCCATTGCTGGATTGCTGTCCCATGGCTTGTATGGTTCCGGCGTTTTCGCTCGCGGCACTCGCATTCCTCACTACGGCCAGCTGCATCGCATTCGCCTGCGGCACTGTGTTGTAGACGCTGGGCCGCGCGGAGTACGCGTACGGCGGACGGTCTGGATGACTGGCTTGTGCCAGAGTCCGCGGGACGACGATGTCGTCCATCAATCGCAGCTCCATCGGTTCCTCTCCCTTTAGCGTCGGCCGCGGGCCGCGGAATGGCAAGCTGATCACCTTCCAGGGCCAGAGTGGCGGAATCATCCACTCCACCACGTCACGAGTTGCATGACCTTTGCCGTCGATAGCGCCTTGCTTGTCCACCTTGTAGCCGCGGGCCTGAATCACCTTGGCCGGCACTGGCAGATCTCCGCTCGGCAGGATTATTCGATCAAAGGAAAGCTTCAGGTAACCCTTCCCGACGAAATGTCCCGGCTCCTTCTCGGCTTCCAAATGTCCGCCGAGCATGCTGCCTCTCGGGAACAGTGGCTTGCCGAACTCCTGCATGGTCTTCAAATGGCACAACACCGGATCGCCAACCGCCGCTGTCGCCGACGAAAAATTCGGCTCGTCCAGCGTACATTGCAGGAGCGTGCCGGCCGGCACCAGCAGGTCTTGGGCACGGATACCTTGTGCCAGGAGCAGTAGCGCCACCGCACTCAACAGCATTCTGATGAGTCGTTTCATGGTCATCCTCCAGATTGTCTTTTTTTGTCAACGGCCAGTCGAGCTAGCCGCTTCTTCCGGAAGGCGTTCCCGAACGCTCCACACTGGACACACCCAGGTACTACCTACCGTTGCTGGTCCCCAACCCAGAGCAGTTCAAAAAGTAGCTCACACTTCGGGGCTGTTTTTGTCGGGCAATTCTTGTGAACCGGTTCTAGTACTTCCCGTGATGGGCGTTCTTCCGGCTGCTTTGACCCAAACCTTTCCCCGATCACCAGCCGAGTGGCAGACGGTCTGGACTTATCTCAGAGTGGTTCTTAGCAAAGTGGCGCATGGGGCGGCCTTCCGCGGGGTGGCGCACCGTCAGCGAAAGTGGTTTAATTCGGGCTGTTCGAGGGCAGCACACGGACAAGTCTGGTGAAGCGATGAAGAAATACAAATTCAAGGCCAAGATTCAAGAAGGCGATGGCGGCGGGGCCTTTGTCTTCTTCCCATATGATACGGCGAAGGAATTCGCCACCAGAGGGATGGTCCCTGTAAAAGCGACTTTCGATGGTGTCCCCTATACGGGTTCGCTGATGAAGTACCGCCATCCACTGCACACGCTGGGTATTCCCAAAGCGATACGCGAGCAAATCGGGAAAACGCTGGGCGATACCATTGAAGTCGTCGTCTGGAAAGACGAAGAGCCAAGAACCGTCGAACTGCCCGTTCCATTTGAAAAACTGCTCACGAAGGAAAAGCTGCTTCCGATTTTCAACGCGCTGAGTTACACCCACCGCAAGGAGTACTGCCGGTGGATCACCGAAGCCAAGAAGGAAGAAACGCGAGCGAAGAGACTCGAGAAGTCCGTTGAAATGCTAAAAAGGGGAGTGAAGACTCCCGGGTAGAACAACCCCTCGAATTGCCCTGGCACTCCGGTAGCTTTTGCCACAACGGCGGCGCCCTAGGGACGCGGGCCGTCCCCATGTGGTTGTGCGGGCTTCAGATTTCCCTCCAGGCGACTACGTTGTGGTGCTGCAATATGATTCGCCACGTGGGCAGAAGATGGATAATTGACCTTAGATCGCTTTCCCTCGTTCACCATCTGTCTATGCGCCTCAAGCCAGGTTGGAAGCTCCGGGGTTTCCTGATTCCAATGCACAACAGATGCTTCATCGCACCAGATGAGCAACTTGGGCATGGCACCGCGATGTGCGCCCGAGCCGCGAAACGCATTCATCGCAGCCTCGTCTTCCCAAGCCGTCATAGTCCAAAACGCATTCCGTGCTTCGCGCAACAGTCTCCCGCCCAGAAAACCAGAAGCGCGTTCCGTCTGGCGGACAGACTGCATCGTTCGCCAAATGAACAGGGGGAGATAGCGGAGGGACCGAACCCGCAAGCGCGTCACGGAAATAAAAGCCATCTTAATGTATTCATCCTCGCGGCATGATTTGCATCATAGGCTTTTCGGCAAGAGCTGGAAAGTGGCTGGGTAGGAGTCCATGAACGGCGCGGTCGTTAAGGCACTTAATCCCTGATCAAATCACAAGCTGACTTGGTTCAATCGTCACGAGACCAGGTGTCCGGAATGCGACTGCTCGCGCGCTGGGGCAATATGTCAGCGCATATCCGCTATAAATGACCGAAGTCTGCGTTCGTACCCTTGACTCGATCCCGCCGCCAGAGTCTTCTTCATTGCCTCGAGCGTTCTGGTGCCCACTCTCAGTGAAGCGCTAATTCGAATGCTTTTGCTTGTGAATCTTGCGACGAATATCGGGCCAGAATTCCTTGGCCACATTGCAGACCGTATTCAACATGATGTCGGTGCCCCAGATACTGAGCGTGTTGCCTAGCGTGCGCTGGCTCTGCGGATGGTAGGTGTTCGAAATACCGGCGGCGACGGCGTTGCCCACGATCTCGGAATAGTTGAATTGAACTTCGCCACTATCCGCACGAGTGACGAAAATGCGGCTGACGGAATACATCGTGCGGTGCCAGGTACTGCCCGTGCCGAGCTGGAAATAGCGGGGATCTTGATGCAGCAGCGTCGGGAAAACCGAGGTCGTCATCAGCGTCCCGATACCCGTGTCCGCGTAGAACGTGCCATAGCGCTTTGCGTAACCTTGTAAACCCTGTCCGTACGTCGGATCACTGTTTCGAGCTTGTCCCATCAGCGCGATCATCCCGATAAAGGAAACCGTGATCGGATCCGACATGGTTTTCGCGGAGAGCTTGAATTTCGTCTTTGCCGAGAGCCGCCCGAACCGGTCCTGGTTTTCGACCGTCGTGTAGTTCGCCATAACGTAGAACAGGCGATTGTTCTTCAAGCCGATTTGCTCCTGTACCGGAGCGACAGCCACGGGGTCGGAGCTCAAGAGCGATTGTTGCTGGGCGTGAAGCGGGAGCGCCCACAGAAGCACAACCGGAGCAATGGCGCCGAAAAGCCGTCTTACGAGTCGTACTACCCAATGGATTTGCACGTGAGTCGTCCCCACTCAGACCAGACGTTGCCGCTAGGACGACTCGATATTGGCAGTCTTTCGGGGTGGTGTATGCCTGACCAAAAGGTCAGGTGTTTCAGGACAGCAACAGCGGCCAACGCAATAAATCGCATTGCCGGAAGTCACCTACACGAGGCGCAACTCACCTCTGCTCGGGGATTTCACGGGTTGATACTGAGCCATTCAGCTTCTCTAATTCTGCCAACTGCTCCCGTATTTTATCCGCGTCTTTCGCATCGGGAGCTAACGACAAATACGTTTGTACCTCAGCAATGGCATGGCCGTAGCTCTTTTTTCGGGCAAAGATATCAGCCAGCAAGAGATGCAGCCGCGGAAAATGAGTGTGCAGGTCTAAATGTTCCGCCTTAAGACCGCTCTTTTCAGCCTCTTCAAACTTGTTGAGCTTGTAATTCGCCACCGCGTTATAAAAATAGGCGTCCGCGTAATTCAAGGAATCGAGATCCAGAACATAGCCAGCAACGGCGGCCTGATTCAATGGATCGAGCTCCAGGATGTGATCCGTAAGATGAAGGACCTCGGTCCAATTTCCTGTATGGTAGGCCATCGACGCGAGCGACAGATAAGGAGGCAGGAACCTGGTATTGATGGTGGTGGCTTTGGTATACGCGCTGCGAGCCGCGTCCTTCTGGTTTTCTTTCTGTAAAACGGTGCCCAACTGAAACCAGGCGTCGGTAAAATTGGGGTAGATCGCCACTGCAGTTTCAAAATACTTGCGTGCCTCGTCAAGATTGCCGTTCTTCTCGGCCTGGAGGCCTTTCTCGTAGGCTCTTCTGCCTTCTTTCGGCGCTTTATAGGGCGTGGCATCGAGCGTCGTGCCTTCAACCTTTACCGCTCTCCGCACCACGATAACGCCAACGTCAATGCTACTGCCGAAGGTATCGAGCTCAACGAGGCTGAGAACATCGGAACGATAACCCGAGGCCGAGACCCGCAGCTCGCAATTCGTCAATTCGCGTCGTGGAATTCCCATGGACGAGTCTTGGCTACCCACAGCATATGACGGACCCGAGTCTGCGCTTGATTGAGGAAAAGAGTCGGCCCTCGATCCCAATTGCATGCTGAAATCGCCGTGCGGAAATGCATACACCTCCTGACGCACGCGGTTGTTGCAAACCCTCTCAACCAACACATTGCTTGGAACTGGTGTGCCGTCGTGGGTTGCCACGCGTCCCCGGAGAAACATTACAAGATCCTCTCTCGATTGATTTGGGTCAGAACTCGAGGGAGAGGGATTCGCTGGACGGCTTGGGGGTCCGGAAGGCGGAGGCGTTGGAGCCGGGGGCTTCTGCGCGACTGTGCCTGGTACCAGAAGTGCCGTTGCGATCGCCAGCACGACGAAAATGTACTTGCGGTGGCTCATAAACTGATGACTAGGGAGGAAGCATCACAGGTTCAAAATCGTAGAGCGCATATCGGCTCAAGTCAAGGCTCCCGATAAATGCGTGGCTACCGGACACGGAACAGCGCCTGCTTGCAGAAGGCGACGCCGGTGCGGCGGGATAAGCTAGAACTGAGTCACTGAGAATAAACGGCCGAGTGTTCCGCGCAGATACTCTGGAAAACGTGCTCGTCTTCCTCGCCGTGAAAGCTGCTCAACGCATACCCGCAGAGGATATCCACATTGAAGGTTGTGCTTACCTCGTCCCAGAGTTGTTCAAGCCGGATCGCTGCATCCGCTTTACCTTCCGCCCACAAGAAAGGCGCACATTCTCCGCAAGCCACAACCCGTGGGTGCTCTCCCGTCAGCGCACTGATGGCTGTTTCAATAAGACCACCAACAACCTCGAAAAATCGGGCCGAGTCAAGCGTGTCATTCACCATGAATGTAGAAAGTGTTTTGGTAACATCCAAGGGAATGTATGTCCCCTGTTGTGTGGCGGCATCAACATCCAAGCCTTGTGCCTTCAATCTTAGGGCAATATCGTCCCGATGCGATTCGGTAGCGACAACGATGGCCGCATCACCGGCCTGGAGGGCAACGGCGATAAAACGAGCGAAGGTGTCAAGAAGAACGGCGTCATCAGAATAGAATTGAACCTCATGGCAGTGAGGAGCTTTCGCTCTTTGAGGATCGGTGAGCTCTGAGCCTTTTAAGGCGCCCCAGACAAATTGCTTACCCCGTAGAACTGCATCCACAGCAGGCAGTAGTTCGCGTCCGGCATCTCTCTTATGCACGTAACCCAGGGCGCCTGTGCTAAAAGCTGCCTGCACTACGTCTGGAGAATCATGCAGACTTAGGAAGATTATCCTGGAGGTGGGGGAGAGTTGTCGTATCTGTTGAGCGGCTTCGATTCCATTCAGCTTTGGGAGACCAATGTCCAGCAAAACCAGGTCTGGTTTGAGTTCTTCGGCTTTCCGAACGGCTTCTAGGCCATCTGACGCTTCGCAGATGACTTGCCATTCTGGCCGGGCTTGAAGCAAGAAACGGACCTGGTTTCGCCAAGCATCGTAATCGTCTACCACGAGAATGCGAATTGGTGACGGCAGTTGCGCCTCCTTAAGTTTTCTAATGCGCAAAAGTAGTCTTTCTTTATCGCCCCGTTATTCAAGAACACGCCGCGTGCAAATTAGTTGTACAAACCTCACTGTCCCTGCGTCTGTGAAGAGTGCGGTACGCAGTATATTGCCGCAGAGCACTTCGCGATGGACCGAATACTAACTCACTTCACCCCTTCAATGAACGGGGACTTATGGTGTAGTGCCTGGCCAAAGCGGAAATCGGGCGAGTGAGATCGGCCGATCCCACAAACGGATCTATCCTACCGCTTGAGATGGCAGCCGCAGGGCGTTCGCTAGGCCGCCACGTGGCTCATCAGCTTCCGCGCTGCCAGACCAACCATCAGCCGCGAAATCCCGGTCATCAGCAGGTTCACGCCTACCAACGTCCCGATTGCCCAAACTGAACTCGATGGCCAATGGAACCAGATTAGCCCGCCCAGGAGCAGTGTGATCAGAGCATTCACCAGCAGCCAGCCCGAGCCACCTTCTCTCCGCGTCCGAAAGTACGCGATGACTTCGAACGCCGCCTCCATCAGGATAATCACAGCCAGGAGTAGCGTCAGCGTTCCCAATGCCAGCAACGGGTGTGTCAGGAAGTAAATTCCACCCAGGACATACAGAATCCCGATCAGCACCTGCCAGATGACGCGCCCTGCGCCGCCCCCGCCGAACGCCGCAACCAAGTGCGCCACACCTCCAAAAATCAGCAGCCAGCCCACCAATATTGTTACCGCCAGGCCCGCAACTCCGGGCTCGATAATCGCCAACATTCCCAGAAGGATGAACACCACCGCCATGCCAATCAACCAGCCGCTCGCTTTTTTGATGATCGTACCCGGTCCCCGTAATCCCACGGTTGAGTTTGCTGTTGCCATCGGACACCTCCACTCTCGCTGAACGTTCGAAATCCGCTCCCCACCGGACGGAGCAGTGCAGACAATGGGCCTCAGGCGGAAACGCGCACATTCTACTCCCAAAACTCCTCCGCGTACGTCGCTTTAACGTTAGCTTTCGAATCGGCCATTCTTCGCGCACGCGAAAAAAGGAGTTAGGGGCGTAAATTGTTAACTAGATTTGACGACCGGCTTTCAACCTGGAATCTCCGAGAAAGAGCTGGAGGGACGGTCTTACCGGGGTTTTGCCGGGGGATCGGTCGGCACATCCGCCGCGCCCTTGGGCTTCGCGATTGTCGAGAGCGTTTCCACGTTGAATTTCTTGTAGTCCGAATAACGCGTCACCACGCTAACCTTGAATCCTTTCACCAGCAGCAAACGCACTCCCACGTGGGCCTCCATATAGGTCGGCAGCCACACCTCGTCGTTCACGTACTCCTGCTCGAAAACAAAGCTGGTTCCCTTCTGCAGATTGGCCAGCAAGCCGCCGGCAAACTTCATGTCACCCGTAAAATAAGCTTCCAGCCGCGCCACGTCGTGGGCTTTCTCGTCGATCCACACGACGCCGGCAAGCTTCTGCACCACTTTTTCTTCCATCTTGTGCGGCTTGAACTCGGGATTGGGCTCGAAGTCAAAGACCAGAACGTCCTGGCCGCGGAAACGCTCGCGGCGCGGATTGACAAACTGGCAAGCGCGAAGAAAAACCTCGATTCCCGGTTCATCGCTGTCTTCGCTCTTCCCTTCTTCCTTGGCCTTTTCCTCTTTGGCTTCTTTCTTCGCCTGGCGCTTCTGCAGTTCCTCAATGCGTTTCTGGGTCTTCTCGTTTTCTTTTTTCTGCTCTTCGGCGCTCAGTGTCTTGCCGTCTTTTTTCACCAGCGTCGTTATCTCTTCTCCGTTGAGGTAGAAAAAGGTGTACTCGCTGCGTTCGCGCTTCTTGACGCGGCCGTCGCCCTCCAATTCCGTCTGTTCTTCCGACTGCGACCCCGCGTAGTTTTCCTTAATCTTATCGATGGCCTTCTGGTTGTCGTCAATTTCCTTGAACAACGCTTTCAGGTCCGGCAGTTGCACCTGCGACTTTTTCGGAAAATCAAAAACGCGCTCGCCCACGGTTCCGTTGATCAGCGCGCGCGTCACGTTGATCTCGTAGGCGTCGCTGCCCCGGCGCAATTCGATCTTGTAAGGGAGTTTCACGCCGTCCACCGTCCGGTAATCGTCGTAAAGAATCACTTCTTCCACACCGCCCACCGTCGCGGATTCCTTCACGATCAGGTGCGTCTGCGCATCAAAGAACACTTGGCGCTTCACGCTCGTTGCCGTGGCCACTTCCAGTTGCACGGCGTCCTTGCCGCGCACCTGCGCAGGCCCCACCAGCGTCACCGTCATTTTGATTTTCTTGGGATTGAGCAGCCGCGAATTGTAGAACTGTGCCGCGGCTTCCAGTTGCGTCCCTTCGGCGCCGACCAGCGTCCCGAGCTCTCCCGATGCGGTCTGATGCCAGGCCGACTTCCCGTTATAAGCTTCGATTAAATTCTTGTCGTCCACCAGCAATTCCGAGTAGTAGCGGTTGGGGAGCCTGGTATCGAGCGTGTACGTCCCGGTTTTTCCGTCGCCGTAGCTGAACGTTCCTTCCAGGGTCAGCGTCTGGATTTTGCCCAGCGCCTTCGATCCGCCTGCGGCCTTCACGTATTGCGAGACGATTTTCTCGGCTTCTTGCGCGCGTGCGGAGTACGCCCCGGCGGCGAGAGTGAATGCAAGAAGAGCGATGGGAAAGCGAGCGCGCATGGGGTTCACTTGTATGAACGCAGTCCCGCGGAAGAAGTTTCAGGAAAGTTGCAGAAAATCCGGACATTCCTTGTCCGAGAACGGGACTATTCGTACCGCAGAGCCACCATGGGATCCACGAGCGTGGCGCGACGCGCTGGGAAAAAGGAAGCAGCAGCCGCCACCAGCGTCAACAGCATGGCCACCCCCACAAATGTAAGCGGGTCGTACGCGCTGACATCGTAAAGAAAACTTTGCAGCAGGCGCGTCAAAGCCAGCGCAGCAACGATTCCGATTCCGACACCGGCGAGCGCGAGCCGCATTCCCTCCCCGACGATCGTTTTGAAAACGTCTTCGGGCTGCGCGCCGAGCGTTACGCGAATTCCAATCTCGCTGGTGCGCTGCGTCACGGTGTAGGACATCACGCCGTAAACTCCGACGGCCGCAAGCACCAGGGCCACCGCGGCAAAGATTCCGATCAGCCAGGTGCGGAAGCGCGGCTGCGCCACGGTAGCCGCCATGTTCTCTTCCATCGTGCGGACTTTGACGAGCGGCTGGTTGGGATCGATTTCCGCGAGCGCGCTGCGCAGCGCCGCGGTCTGAAGTTGCGGATCGGCCGCGGTGCGCAGCACCACCGAGAGTTGAAACACTGGGAGCACCAGGTCCGCCTGCCGGTAAGGAAGATACATCTCCGTCTGCGGGTCTACGCCCAAACCGGGGCGTACATCCCCAACCACGCCGACAATTTCCATGGTGGGCACCTCTTTTTCGGGTTCAGGGGTCGCGCCGATTTGCAATCGTTTGCCGAGCGGGTTTTCGTCCGGAAAGTATTTCTTGGCCATCGAAGAATTGATGACCACCACCGCCGGCGCCTTTTCGCTGTCCGCAGGAGTGAGGAGCCGGCCGCGAAGCAGTGGAACGCCGAGCGTCTCCAGATAATTCGGCGTGACGGTGCGGTAGCCCGCGGCGACAAAATCGTGCGGTGTTTTCGGCGGGTGCCCGGTAATGTTGAAGTGGATGACGGATCCGCCGCCACTGACGGGCAGGAAAGAAGCCGCGCCGGCCGAACGCACGCCGGGGAGGGCCCTGGCGCGCTCCACCAGGCGGTCGAAAAATTGGTAGCGCTGCTCGGGCTTGGCGTACGCCGTTTGGGAAAGTGGAATATCCGCGACTAGCAAATGATCGGGTTGAAAACCGGGCGGCACATCCTGCAGCCGCGAAAAACTGCGCAGCAAGAGTCCCGATCCGACGAGCAAAAGTACTGCCAGTGCGATTTCCGAAGCGACAAGAATTCCGCGAAGTCGATGGTGTCCGGGCCCGGAGGTGGAGCCGCGCGAGCCCTCGTTCAAGGTTTCGCGAAGATCGAGTTTTGCTGTGCGCAGTGCGGGAACCAGCCCAAAAAATAATCCGGTGAGCAGCGAAACCACAAAAGTAAAAACAAGGACGGAGCGGTCCAGTTCAATGGGCACGACTTGGGGGACGCTTCCGGCGGAAATTTTCAGAAGCGGCCCGAGCGAAGCCCAGGCCAGGAAAATTCCCAGCAGTCCTCCGCCGAGCGAAAGCAGAACGCTTTCCGTGAGCAATTGGCGCACGACGCGGGCGCGGCCGGCACCCATGGCCGTTCGAATGGCGACTTCCCTGCCCCGGGAAGCGGCGCGGGCCAACAAGAGGTTGGCGACGTTGACGCAGGCGATCAGCAGCACGAGGCTTACTGCACCAAGGAGAAGAATCAGAGCGGGTCGCACATTTTGCACCAGTTGCTCCTGCAGTCCGACGACGTCGGCGCTTGTGCCGGTGTTGTAATCGGGATACTGCTGCTCGAGACGCTTGGTGATGCCCACCATTTCGACGCGCGCTTGTTCGCGGGAAACGCCTGGCTTTAACCGGGCGATGGCAATGATTCCGGGATGCCAGTTGCGATCATCCGGCAGAGTGACGGCCCAGGGAACAAAGGGAACGAAGACATCGGCCGGTTGCAAAAGTTGAAAGCCACGCGGAAGAACGCCAACCACAGTATAGGGACGCGAATCGAGAGTGATGGGTTTGCCGATGATTTCCTTCGAACCGCCAAAGCGTCGCTGCCACAGGCCGTAGGTCAAGAGCACGACGGGAGCGCTGCCAGCGCGATCTTCCTCGGGCAAAAAGGTTCGGCCCTCGCGGGCTTCCACACCGAGAAGCGGAAAAAGGCCAGCCGTGGCCATTCGAACGGTAAGGAGTTCGGGTTCACCGGCGCCGGTAAGACTGAAACCCGTGGCGCGTGTAGCTTCCATGGATTCGAATGAGCGGCTTTGGTCGCGCCAATCGACAAAATTCTGATAGGAGGTCGAAATCGTGGGAAAAGGACTTTTTTCGGCGACGATGACCAGCCGCGAGGGATCGTGGAAGGCGAGAGGCCGCAGGAGAACGCCATTCACTACGCTGAAAATGGCGGTGTTCGCGCCAATTCCGAGTGCAAGCGTCAAGATAGCAATAGCCGTAAAGCCTGGACTTTTTGCCAACAGGCGGAACGCATAGCGCAAATCCTGCAACAGATTCTGCATGCAACCCCCAGACAGACGTCCACTTACACTTTAAGACGCGCGACGCGGCCAATCGTTTCCACTCAAAACCATGGAGCAACGAAGGTCTTATGTCAATTCGCGGATTTTGGCCGGTTCAGATATTTTTCGTAGAGTGATTTGTGCCGGTTATTGGTGGAAGTGAGCTGGCCCCGGATAAAGAGGTAGCGCACATCGGTGGTGATTTCCAGTGGGTCACCGTTGGTAACGATGATGTTGGCGATCTTGCCCGGCTCGATGGTGCCGATCTGGCTGCCAAGGCCAAGAATTTGCGCGGGATAGATAGTGACCGCCCTGAGGGCTTCGTCATAGGGCAAGCCATGCGCGACAGCATTTGCCGCATTCTGCCCCAAGCGCCTGGCGAACGAATTGTCGAAGCTGCCGAATGCAAATTTCACGCCGGCGGTTGCTAGCTCCGCAGGCTGGGAAAGCAACTGATCATAGGGATCATCTTCATTGAGAGGCAGAGTAAGCATCGGCCGGAGGATGACGGGAAAGCCCTTCGAGCGCAGCAGATCCTTTACTTTGTAAGCTTCGTCGCCGCCGGCGAGGACCATTTTCAAATTCTGTTTGTCGCAGAACTCAACGGCGTTTCGAATGTCGCGGGAGCGGTCGGCAAATACGAGTAAGGGCATCTCGCCACGAACCACGGGCACAAGCGCTTCCAGTTTCAGATCGCGGTCGTATTTCGCTGTGGAACCTTTTTCCATGACCTGGGAATAGTGGCGGGCGCGTTCCAGCCAGTCGGTGAGTTCGGTTACCTGCTTGTCATAATCCTGCTTGGCTTCGGAAAAGGGCTTTTCTTTTCGAGTAAAGGTTGCAAAATCGAATGTCCGCGTTTCGATTTCTGGCCAGTAGAGGGTCATGGCCGCATTTTTCTTGATGAGCATCTCATCGATAGTCCAGCCGGAGAGATTGATCGCAGAAGCTTGTCCACCGAAGACGCCGCGTCCACCGCCCGAAGCGAACCCGCCGCTGCCAGGAACGACAAGAACTTCCGTGATGCCGGAAGCGCGAGTGACGGGGATATGTTCGCTCGAGGGGAATACCGCGGTCGCAGCGACGACATCCGGGTTGTAGTTGCCGGTTTCTGTAGTGTCCACTGTGGCGCTCACGGCGCTGATTTCACTTAAGCCCATCTGCGTTACGGGATCAAACAACCCGGGATAGACCTGCAGTCCTTTGCCGTCGATGGACTGAGCGCCAGCGGGGACTTCCACGTTTGCGCCAACAGCCGCGATTTTCCCGTCACGAATCACGAGCGTGCCATCATCGATGGTATTGCCCGCGAGGGTAAAGATCTTCGCGTGAGTAATAGCATACGTGGTGGGGGGCGTTTGCGCGCGAAGCGCGGGAGCCGAGAGAATGCAAAGAAAGTTCAACAGGCCGAACACGAGGCGAACTCTCAGACTAATTTTCACAGGGCACCGCCGAGAAGGAAGAATGAATCTTTAGTCGTGCGAGTCTGCGCCGCGGAATCAGATGGCGGTTTTGGTTTCTCTTCCGGTTTCTTTTCTTCTGGTTTTTTCTCTTCCGGCTTTCTGGCGTCAGG